>ERZ778517.29-NODE-29-length-150099-cov-10.550638_pt1 | contig 150099 bp, 168 predicted proteins | sample MGYA00510341_ERZ778517 | MGnify/ENA primary metagenome ERZ778517 (study PRJEB29527, sample SAMN07138964) | mouse gut metagenome | material: feces | host: mouse | place: China:Nanjing | collected 2016-01-25 ...
CACAAGACCAGCGTCTTTTGTCTGTTTCATATTGCTTCCTTTCTGCAAAATAAAAGAGATGCAACTACTAACTACATCCCTAACACATCATTTTGTTCAACAGTGTATTCTTCAATTCTTTCAAGCTATCTATTTCTTGCTGTGCAATCTGTTCTTGAATTTCTGTATAACCAAACGCCTTAGCGATTGCATCTTGCGTCTCGCTGTTATGCAACTGAATAGGGAACTTGCCCACATCTTTTTCTTGAATGTTCAAACCTGAACCATACTTATAAATAAACTCTTCAACATTCTTTTGCATTACGATGTTAAAATATTTTGGATTGATACCAGCTTGCGGAACAATTGCGACATGCTTTGTCTCTATATCTCTTGGTTCTGTTAAGTATCCTATCTGTCCACGAGTGGCCGAGATTTGTATTGTTGATGTACCCACTGGATATACCTTGCCCTTCTTAGCCCTAGCATACTCGGCAACATCTTCAAGCTTAACTTCTTCATAAGTATTAAGATCGATCATAATAAACTCAACTGCTCTCCTTTCTTGCTTTGTGATTTCTGCTTATTTATCCCATACTTGTCTATCCAATAAGACGTCATGCGCTTTATCTCTTGATCAGCACGTTCATTTGTTCCACGTAACTCAGTCATCATCGTAGCCAACTCTTGTCCACTCATCTTGATAACTCTATCAATCTCGCGCATATCAGCAAGTATATCATCAAGCGGTTTAACTGGCTCTGGCTCAAACGTATCAACGTATCGTGGAATATTTAAGTTAAAGTCGTTATCCTTAATAGTTTCAAACATTACTAGCTCGCTGAACTTATCAACCTTAGTTCTATCTTGATAAGTTTGCAGGATCTTATTGACATGTTTGGCTTCTATGATGTTATGCGCCTTATCCTTTTGAAACTGCTTTGATGCGTCAATAAATAATACATCCCTACGATTTCGGTTCTTCTTAAGTATTAAGATCGTTGTAGGGATGTCAGTGTTTAAAAATACTTTCTCAGGTAGCCCAATAACAGCATCAAGATAATTATGTTCAATTAACCACTGTCTTATCTTACCCTCAGAATTCCCACGAAATAGAACTCCATGTGGCAAGATAAGTAACTGTGTCCCTCTTTCATTCAATCGCTCAAGACCACGAATTAAAAAGGCATAGTCCGCTTTTGCTTTAGGTGGTAATACACCAATCTCACCAAATAAGCCGTCCTTCATTTCTTCCTGTGGATTCCATGACAATGAATAGGGTGGATTCATGATGACAGTATCAGCAATAAACTTCGGTACGCTATCAAGTTCTTTCAACTCACTAAAGCGATCACCGCTAACAAGTTTGTAAACATGTTTATTCTCTTGTGTCAGTGCATCCCCATGTACAACGATTCCGTTAATATTTCTGATCATCAAATTAAATAGCAAGAACGGCATAGCTCTATCTGAATACTCTTCACAATAGAATTGCGCATGCCTATTCTGTGTCCATCGTTTAATAGTCAGTCCACCAGTTCCAGCACATATGTCTGCATTACTTTCAGATTTCCCTAACAACTTGCTTGCTAGGTCAGTAACTCCTTGTGGTGTAAAATCTTGCTTCTTGTCTTTTCGGTTAGAATGTTCTTCTTGAAAGTAATCTGTGAACCAGTCAAAGGATAAGTCTTGTTCTAGCCTTAAAAATGAGTCAAATAATTTAATGCACTCATCCCTATCATTCAGGAGCTCAGCTAGCTTAAAAGAGGCTTGATAACTTTCTTCAACTTCTAGTAAATTATTGATCTGTTCTGTCGATAGCATCACATAACCTCCCTTTCAAATGTCAAATTTGCTGAATCTGTCAAAACTCCTAGAAACGCAATTCTTATTTCGCCTTGATCATTTTAGCAATGGCCTAGGTTGGACTTGCACCAACGCTTTATCACTAGATAGGCCATTTTGCTCGCTTCGGTCAGTTGCGAGCTGGACTTATCGCGCCCGCACGCTAAACTTATTTAGTGACGCTCTAGCACGTCAGCGTACACTTAAGATATTCTCAAAGTAAATAAATCAAACCCATGTCCCATTTCTGGAACACTATCATAGTAACACGGTGTAGGTATCGCTTGTGTACGATGTTTGTACACACTTTGTCCGATTTTTTGTTATGATCCTTCGCCTAGTGGTCAACCCTTATCGACTATTTCAAACGGATAATCATCCTTGTCCCCAGTATAATCTTTAAACAACACATCTAGTGCCTTCTGCTCTTTAAAAATTGGAGTCAATATCAACCACTGGACTTTTACTTCGGCATCAAATGCCACCGGTTCACGATCCCACTCCTTTAGCAATTTCTTTGGCAAACGGATAGCTTTTGAATTACCCCATTTTCGTATATCTAATCTCATATCAGCACCTCCGTTATCATTGTACATCAAAGTTTTTTATAAACATGTAGATCTTTCCACCACAAACAACACGTCTCAAACGCATCTGCAAACTCATTTTCTGCCTTACGTTTCTTTTGCTGATAACGCGATCGCTCGCACCCGAGCATTTCGCGCATACTCCATGCGTCTTTATTGTCTGCATACACTCCGATCAAGATCCGTCTGCTTTCGTCACTGATCACATTGATAGCCTTACCAACGCTTGCTAACGTCTGTTGTGCATAGATACGCTTGTCCATTTTTTCTTCTGCTCGGTTTCCAAAGGAAGGCGATCGCGGTTCGTCTGACATCACTGGTGATTTTATGTAGCTACCACTCACACCAGCCCATCTGATCAATTTTGGATAATCTTGCTTGAAGAACTTGCGCACTTTTGCAGCAGTCTCGATCGTATCGACTTCCATTCTGTCAAATTGTAGTTGAAATTCTTGTGCCTTTTTTAGATCAAGTTCCATTAGACCGCTCTCCCTTATGTTATAATTAGTTGTTGAATTTTATTGGGAGAGCGTGGTGAGTGATCACTGCGCTTTTTTTCGTATGATCTTGTAGCGCTTTTGCACCATTCTGTTATCTCTTCGATTATTAACGATCACGCTTTCAGACACACCTAATTTTTGTGCTAGTTTAAATGCGCTGATCGTTTCATATTTTTCGCCTGTTTCAACGTCTATCGCTTGCCATATATATACTATTCGTGGCTTACGTGGTAGTCTTGAGCCTTTATAATGTTTCTGTGTTCCCTTTAAAAACGTTTCCCATGCGGTTCTTGTAATAATGTCATTTGGATCATCTTTGATCCGTTGTTGGATATCTCGTCTGTGCGCTGAGATATCAAAATCGTTATACTCATTTTTTAGATAGGTCACCGCTCCGCCGAAAGTTTGTACAAGTTTAAGTTGGTTCATTTGTGACCACCTACCATTCTGCTCAACATTTCAACTGCTAATGCTTCTTGTCCATCATGCCAACCTAGCTTATGCTGCCGCTCTAGCTCTTTAGCTAGTTCATGTTCTTGCATACTTATCAGCTTGCTCGCTATCTGCTCGAATTTGTTCATATTCTCTTGTCTCCTTATTTTTTATTTATTGCCTGAGCAAATGCCCCGTGAACGGGCTCGAACCGTTCTGGCGTCCTTTGCGGGGCTGTAATTATGTTCTAGTAAGATCGCTTGACCTGCGATGTTGTGAGTATCTAAATCAATTAGCTATCCTCCTATGCGAGCTTAATTGAGCAATGAGTTAGTCGTTGTTATATTTTGTTTGCCATCCGATCCACTCGCAAGATCGTTGGCAATGATCGACGGTACTTATTCAGCCACCGCCGACCTGTAAAACCCTAGTCCGAAGCTTTGCAATTAAGTTTTAAAGAAAGTTTTCACTGTAAACAAAAGGAGGTAAATTAGTAGTTTCGTTTGCTTCGTACTTCCCACCCGCCACGTCTTACAACTCTGTCACCGTGATCTCGATATGCGGATCATCGGAGTAATACTTGTGTGCATGTAGATCAACTATGCGTGCGTCATCTGTCCATAAAATGCCGTTTAAGGCGTCTAACGTACTTTTGATGTAATTATCCAAGTCAGGCTTTACTGTCGGTCTATGCTCACCTGAGAGTCTTCTGGAACGTTCTATCTTTGATAGTGACTTCTGAACTGGACGATAGAAAGAAATTTCGACTTCAAGTGATCCATCAAGTGGCTCGTCTTTGTATTGTGATCTCGCTAACTGAGCTAGCTGTTTCTTGTACTTCGATACTTTTGGCGGATCATACACTCTGATACTTCTGCCATACCTTGTAGCTCTCGGACGTGCCTGTTCGACTGGTTCAATGTGAAGGATCATTGTTTCTTCCGTTTGTTTAACGTTACCAACTCGATCAAGATCAAGCTCAGCAAGAACGCACACAAGAAACCGACACTGACGATTGCTTGCAACATGTCACCTACAAACATGTTCCAGAAAATCGATGCAACGATGATTACAAACGCGATTAAATTATACTTACTCATTTACTGTCCCCTATCTTCGTTATTTTTCCTAATTTCTCTTATCACTGCTCCTACTACCACTGCGATAAATGCCAAAACAAATACAATTCCCAAAACTGTACTCACAATAAGTAGCACGAGAAAGGTGTTTACCAACAAATCAATCAACATTTACATCACCTCACTCATTAATTGCATACCCGATAAAAATTCCGATCGCTAGAAAAGCTCCAGCGATCACGATTGTTAATGCTGTCATTTACTCAACTCCCAAAACAAACTTTTTAAAATTCTCCAAATATCTTACTTGTTGCCATAAGTAAGGATCATTATCATCCGCTGGTGTATGCGATAGATAGTAATCGCTTGTACGTTTAATTACATCTTCGATCACCGACATCGGATAGCTGTACTTACTTAGCAACTCAGCTATTCTTTCTTTAGCTGTCACCTTTGTTCTCCTTTCAAAAAAGCGGACCACCGTGTTTTGCTCCTCTGATCACCAAAGATAGGACGTTGCCCAATCACTCTTCTTCCTCCACTAATTCATAAGTCTTCTCAAAAATTTCTTTCTTGATTGCCCAATGCTCACCATCGAATCCAGTAGCAATATAATCGCCTACATCAAACTTCATATCGCCTTCTAGCGTTTTCAAAGAATAACCAGGTGGCAAAATTTCTGAAATAAACGGTGCATACTGAATTGGATATCTCATCATCATTTCAAACGATCCGTCAAATTGTTCAGCTTTGATCGTTGCTGTCTTTCTATACTCTTTTAGCATTTCTCATTCCTCCAATTCATCTTCAGGTACTTCGACCTTTAACACGTTGAGATTAAGCCCTTTGGCTCGTGGATCTTTTTGCATCTCGTCGATTTCATCTTGCGTAAATTGTGATCGTCCCATTTCCGTCGGTGTTCCGCCTCCCCAATACCACGAGTCATTATAACGATCTACCCTTAAATACTCATCATCAAAGTTCAGTTTGATATAATACTTTCTCTCTTTGACCACATAATTACCTAAGACGTAAGCCCGCATAATTCTTTTTGTAAAAGCCCATCGGTCAATCTCTGGATATTTTGTAGCCTGTTCAGCCAACCTGCTAAAAAACTCTAGGTTAATATTGTGGTCCAGAGACGGTAATCTTCTATTTTTATCAAACCATTCAGCTTCTTCGGGAGTTAGCACCACCCGTTTAATGATCTCTTCATTGCTGGCCAGCTTGTACCAGCCTCTTTTGTTCATCATCTCTTGCTTCACTTTATATGCCGTTCCTTCAGCATTACTTAAGGCATATACTTCAGCTTTGTTGATCCAAAAATCTTTTTCTTCTGTCATTTTGTTAACTCTCCAAATTTGTATTATTCAAAAAAGCGCTTTTTTTGATTATTCGGTGCTAAAACCTACCGCCTATTGTTAAAAATAGCCACTTTTTTCATTTTTCATCATTCGCAAATGCGATAACGCTCATAAATAGCATGAACGCTATCAGCATCAGCCACTTAATCACGAGCATTGGCCTGCACGCTCCATTCTTCTAACTCGTGTTTATGCCATTCCCGTTTAAAAGTCTGTGCTAAATCTTCCCATGATCCATCAAGCATATACGACTCACGTAAAGCTTTTAAAAACGATCGTTCTCTCTCATTCCACCGCTTCTGGTTTTGAATATCAGTTGTAGACTGCTCTTCGATACCTTGCAGATAACCGACCGATACACCGAAATAATCAGCTAGCTTTATCCATGTTTCAAGTTTAGGATCCCTATCACCTTTTTCAAATAATGAAATAGCTTGTCTAGTAACGCCAATTTCATCAGCTAATTTTTGCTGACTGATACCTTTTTCAAGTCTTATCTCTCTAATTCTGTTTCTCAACTTGTGCACGCTCCTTCGCTCGTTCTAATTTCTTCTGACGTCGTTTGCGCTTGTCACGCTTGCGACTGCGTTTCTTTCCTGTCATTTGTCACCCTCCGTTGCATTCATAAAATACAAGTACGTTTCAACTGCAGTTACAGCCTGTATCATTGCCATTGTTGCTCCTTCGATATTATCGCCAAAAATCTTGTGTGCAATTTTTCTGTCGTGCAACTTACAACCATATTTAAGAACGATTTCACTTATCGTTTCTTCGTTCCATCGCTCCTCAACACCGTTAAGGCCAGCGTTAACATACGTATAGCCATCATCGGACAACATTTTGTCATCAATCACCACAAATGTTATATTATCCCACAGTACATCTGATGCGCCTGTGATTATCTCGTCGCCTTCTCGTTCATATATCATCAGTCATCATCTCCTGTCCAATATTTGACTATCACACCAAAGAAATCTCAAATGTCTTAAGCATGCACTCATTTGCTTTTTTACACATATCTCGCTCAACTTCAAAACCATAAGCACTTCGATTGAGTTCCGCTGCAGCTCTTAGTGTGCTTCCACTTCCAGCAGTTGGATCGATAACAACATCGCCCGGATCAGTAAAGATCTCTATCAAACGTTTCAACACCGGAATAGGCTTTTGCGTTGGGTGGATTTTTGGATAACCATTGTCAATTTCCCAATTGAACCAATTCATGATCATTCGTCCATCATTGTTAAATTTAGGTAACTTATCACGATACAGAACTATCGCATATTCTGTAGCTCCCACTATCTTCATGTTTGCTTTTAATGCTTGCGAACTCGACTTTTTAATGAAAATCAATGGATAAGCATGATTAAAGCCTTCTTTTTTCCCAGTTTCGACTAACATCGGAATTTGTTCCCAAGCACAAAACACGATCATAGCTGGCGCTTTTCCACGCTCTTTAGGCTCTTTAATAAGCATCTTCCTAGCAAACTTCATGAAGTTAACAACGTTAAAACGTTCATCACGGTTGAAAAAGTTTTGCTTGGCTTTTTCGCTTTCGCCTTTTTTGTTGTCACCATCTTTATACCAAGCTGGGTTACTTGCATAGGCATTATTCCCGATATTGTAAGGAATATCTGCAATCATCAGTTGCGCTTTTGGTATCTGATAGCGTTTAAAGTTTTCAAAATTATCGTTATACAATTCAATTTTCGTTTTTTTCTCTGTATCTAGTGGTATTAGGCTCTTGTTATTCAATATTTATTTACCTTCTTTCAACATTCTGTGATCTTTGATACCTGCAAAACTGATAAAGTTTCCACGAGCATGCTTTCTCAGCCGTGACATAGAACGATCACCGTAACGCTTGATCAGGTCCTCGCCCTCAAGATTCGTCGTGATGATGAGATGCTGATCTTCTCTGATCTCCATCAACTCATCGAAAGTTTGAAAATACCAGTCACTGTTGCCTTCTTTTCCCAAATCATCAACGATCGCAATATCTGCAGTCTGTAGCGCTGTGTTAATCAACGTGAATTGTCTAGATTTTTCATCATCTCTGATAGACTCTTGTTTTAACGTCATGAACCTACTCCAGTTAACGAACGTCACAGCAAGCGGCACTTGCACGATCTGATATTCTTCACCAACCTTTTTTCTGATATTTTTGACATATTTGGTTTGGTTCAACACTTCATACATCATCGCCATCGCAATATGTGTCTTGCCTCGACCGGTCCCACCTTGTAAGAAAATGTGCATCGGATCATCTTTTATTCCTTTGGCTAATCGTTCGGACATGCTCAGTGCTTTATTTCTGACATTTGCTTCTTTTTCATCGATCGGACGATAATTGCCAAAGTTGTAATTGAACACTTTACTTGATCCAAAGCATGACGTATTTCTCAGATAATTAAAGACCTCATCTTTCCGGTTTTGGATCTGTATATCTTTCAACCGTTCCTCTTGCGTTTTTGTAGCAATCGAACTATAGCCACACTCCATGCACGCCTGTACATTTGGATGTTCTTTTGGCGAAAACAGTGACGCACCACATTGCGGACATGTTCCACTTTGTACAAAGCTAAAACGTGTTACTAATCCACTCACATCCATTCATCACGCCTCCCCAAAGAACTCTGCTTCTAATTCTTCATCTGTGCCATAGTGTTTATTTGATAGATCGCGCTCGATTGCCGGCTTAGAATTTGTATAGCTGTTGTTTTGCCGTCGTCGCTGTTTCTTAGCTTTAAATTGTTTTTCTTCACCTTCGATAGCATTGATGGATAAAATATTGTTGTTAAACCAGTTATGCAAAATTCCTAGCGTGTATTTTCTCTTATCGTTAGCACCATAACTTATCGCTCCAGACAAAGCTTTTATAAAGATTTCAATAACTTCATCATGATCAACGCCTCTATCTATCCAATCCCAGTACTCATACGCGAAATCTTCTAGTATAAACGGTGCAACCATCCCCAAATTCTTTTCCCAAAATTCTTTAAACTTTGTGATCTTTGAGATGCCAGCTATCTGTCTATCTATCTTATTCTTACTTGTATTATTAACACTTGTATTATTCTCTTTGCGTTTTCTGAGGGGAGGGGTATTGGCGCCACTGCCTACACCCTCTTGTTCTTTCTGAGGGGGGGTATTGCGTTTTCTGCCTATAGGGGTACTTATTGGATATAGTCGACGTTCCTTGACTTGCTTAGTACCTTCGTGGTAAATGATTTCACGCTCCAAGTAGCCACACTCCTCTAACGTACTGATCCAGCGTGAAATAGTTCCGTTATCAACCTCATATAGTTTGGCAAAATAACCGTTGCTAGCATGACAGTAGCCATCTTTGTTGCTTAATGCCGTGATCTCACTGTATAACTCTCTTGCATTAGGTTTGCCCAATCTTCGATCATATCTAACATCCGCTGTTAAAATTGAGAAATAACTTGGCTTTTCCATACTTACGGCCTCCTTAAATTTATCGGGCCTCTCACCCGTTTGGCATTAACGTTTACTGACGCTCGTTGTTAGATCTTGCTCTTGATCATCAAGTGATAGTGCTGTTCTTCGATCTCTTTCAAGATCGCTTTTAGCTCTTCGTGACTCAAGCCAGACTCAACTGCAGCACCTAAAACAAAGTCGATCAATACATCTTTTACTGTTGGTTTCATCTGATCTCCTTAGTAAATTTCAATATCACTTGCATGGATCGGTAATTCGATCTTTTTAGTAAGTCTGCAATATTCGCAATGCTCACACCTTGTTGGCTCTTCTTCGCCACTCATCACTCTTTGAATATGCTCTTGGTTTTCTTCGATCATTCGCATCGCATCTTCCATGTAGATCGCATCTTGATCGCCATTGAAGTCGATCGCTTCTTTATCTGGCGGTGTCTGCTTGCTGACTGCAAAGATAAATGGTTGACAGCCTACTCCAAAAGTCTGTTTGATCAGTTCGATGTATACAGCCATCTGCATGTAATAACCACGATCAGCGATAAAGTTGTCGTACTTGTTATAAGTGCTTGACCAATGCTTTTTATGAATATCATCTACTGTCTTAAGATCACAGAAATACAATTGATCCAAGTTCAAACTATCGATCTTGCCTTTCCATTTGTAACCGTAAATATCACCTGTGACGATCACTTCTTTTTGTCCTGGTTCATATAGTGCCTTAAATACTGTTTCATCTTTCAAAGCATTTATCATCGCATCAGCTGTCTTAAAGTCTGATTTAAGATGTCCGTATGGTTCTTTTTTATTAGGCTTGGTCATTAATGCACTACCTTTGTCAGCAATAAATTTCTGATGTGCTTCTTTACTTTCAAAATAGCTATGCACATAATTACCCACTGAAAGCGCTGTAGTCTCTTCTCGTTGCCACTCGCCTTTCATAGTAGCTAGCGCAGCCGCTTCACACTGCATAAAGTCTTTAAACAGTGATACACTCATATAATGCTGGCTTGCTTCTGAACTGTAGTAGTTTTCTTCTGTTAGTTCAAACTTATTCATTTACCGGCTCACCCCAATGGTTAAGTAACTCCGTTTGTTCTTCGCCTGAAGTCTCATTTGCCACTGCCTTGATGATCTCTTTTACATCTTCTGGCTTTTCATCTGTAGTCGGCTGTTCTTTATCTTTTTCTACCGCTTTAATTGGTGTTGGCTTTTTTGCCTTTTTAGAGGCTGTTTTAGCCGTTGTTTTCTTTTCCTGGGTATTTTCCTTAGTAACTTCTTCAACAGGCTCCTGTGGCGATTCCAGTGCTTGATTAAACAAATCTTCAGCCTGTTTGCTTTTAGTAGTTTCTTCAGCTTCAATATTTACAGGTTCTGGATCGATTTCATCTTTTGCAGCCGCTTCTGCTAACTGCGTTGACATTGGCCCCCACTTCGTAAGTAGGTCTTTAAGCACCGTTTTCTTAGCCATAGCGTCAAAATCAGTAGCCCAAGGTGAATTACCTCCAGCTTTTGAAAAACGCTGTCTATGAGCTTCTATTTGCTCTCTAGTCCAGTACACTGTTTTCTCAAATCCATTTAACAGTTTGAAATACCCAATATATCCAATGACCGTATCAGATACTCGTTTTGTCGGATCAAATCCTACTTCTTCAGTAAGCGGGTTCCAACTCGTGAGCTCACCTTCGTGGACTGTAACAGCATTCATCGCTCTGTATTGACCACTTCGTTGCGCTAACTGGATATAACCCTTATATCCGATCTGGGCTTGCGCTTTGCCCTTGTATGGTACAAGCCACACATAGCCCAAGTTTTGATCAATAGGCAGGTCTAATGTCGCAGCTACCATCGCTGATTGAATAACTGACATTTGATCTACATTTGCTAGTGATCGATTGCTGTTTACAATACTTACGATCGATGTTGCAAATTGTGGGGCACGTTCGTGTAATACGTTTGCGATCATACCTTTTACTTTGTCGTTTTGTACCAGCTGCTTAACTGGTACCTTAGCTAATTGGTTATTCATCTATTCTTCCTCCTGTAATGCTGAAAAATGGCCTAAATATTCTTTGGCTACTTCAAACGCTTCTTCGTCATCATCTTCCATCTGCGCTTTATTAATCTTAAATAGCACAGTTGTAAGCTCATCACGTACATAGCCGATAACATCAGCTTTTGTCTGACGCGACAGTTCTGTACCGTCCCATTCTGTGATCATGTATAACTGTTCATCATCTGGACGATAGCAACTGTTTGGATCTTTTTGCGTATTGATTGCGTCGATTTTATCTGTTCTCATTGCTTGCCACCCACTTTGCCAAAGTGTAAAAAGACATGTTCCAGCGTTCCTAGTGGCGCACGTTCTAAAGCAGCTAGGATCAAATGGGCTGCTACAATATGATTTTCTGGCATTGAAAGTCCGAAACCTTCGTCGTCTTCTGCAACTATCAATGTATTTTTAAAGCCGTAATACTCTAATGCACCATCAGCAAGTTGCAATGTAAGTTCACGATCTTTAGCCTTTGTGGGTTTATCTTCGGTAAGTTTTTCTTGTAGTGTCTCTGCATCTAACCCAAAAAGCCCTTGTGCTAATTCTTCAAAATCTTTGTCATTCATGTTGTTTTCTCCTTCGATATGTTAAAATGTAACCGTAAATATTTTTTGTTTGGGTCGCACTGCCATGCGATCCTTTTTTCATGGCTTGAAAAACCAATCAAGCCCTTTGGTCCACGCTTCATCTCGCATACCAGCGACCACTAACGTGATCAGCGCTAGCAAACCAGCCCAGCCAGTGATCCACTCTTCATGTGGTAAGAACCCCGCTAGCATGATGCCTGCTAATACTGCTAAGATGTAGCTACTGTTGATCTTCATATTTCATCGCTTCCTTTTCATCAATTACTCCACATTCGTACAACGATAATACAAGGCAGTCTTTACAACAAAATGCGCCATGATCAAACTCAATCATATATTCATCAAAAAATTCACAATTGATTTGCAAGTAACCCCCTTTGATTTCTTCACCACAATGTTCACAATGTTTCATTCCTATGACCTCCATTTCTTTTTAACTAATTCGCAGCACCCATCAACAATGATCAGAATCACAATTAACACTAATAACTTAATTTTCATCACTTCCTTATGTTGGCAATTTAGCATCCCAATCAATTCGATTACGATTTTCTTGCATCCATTTCTTAGCTTCAACTGCATAAATACCATAAGCACTGCCACGCCCTTTAGATGGTTTCAGCCAACCACCTTTGTTACCGATCAAGATCTCTTTCTTGAACTGCGCAAAGATAAATAACTTTATCCATTCGCGATCCTTGCCAAAGCAACATTTCTTGCGAAACTCGTCTAACGTCCAAGTTTCTCCAAGATCTTGATCAACATCACTCTGCAAATTTTTAGACACTTCATCTTTCACGAGCTTCTTGATATAGCTATCCAAGAAGTTTTGTGCACTCGTTTCATCCATCGCTTGCATAACGATCCCCTCCTAAAATAGCCTTTCTTGTCCTTTAGCTTCATTGTCCAATTGTTCGATGATCATCAACGTCGCTGCACTAGGTGTCCAATTCATCAAGTAGCGATCAACGACATCAAAATCTTTCTTGCGCAATTGTGATCTTGTCTTGACACCAGTCACTTCTTTAACGCCACGATTAACATCTTTATAAAGTTGTGATCGTTGCTTTTGATTCAAGATCATGTGATGTGACACAACATAGTTCTGAACTTCTGAGCTGATCCGCTTGCTCAAATAGTTGTATTCGCCAGGATCAATTGGAGCGTTTTGTTCAAATTCATCCATTCGAATGTTTAGTGCTTCTACTTTATCCGCTGTCTCTAAATTTGACTCAATAGCCAAACGCAACATCTCTGTTGGGGATGTCGGAAGCTGATTTTGCTGTTTGATGTATTCTTCCATCTTATTGAATGCTTGGATGTACTTAAGCTTGAACTCGTCAGCCTTACGACCTGTAAATCCCATTGCAATAAATGTGAAACCATCTCGATTCATGTAGTACATTTTGTTTTGCTTACCGCTAGCATCTTGATAAAAACTTGGCGTAAACATATTTTTGTACTGGGCGCAATTTTGCGCTGAGCCCAATTTATTACTAATTGCCCGCATGACATCTTTATGATTTTTCTTAAATGCTTCTGCAACTACTAAGCTAGTAGTCACAGCTTGTTGATTCTTCATTACTACTAATTCATTCATTTTCTACACCTCTATATTTCCAAAATCGAAATGTTTTATTTAAAAATTTTTGTCATTGGGATTTCAAGTACTCTGCATAACACAGGAATTTCAACAGCCTTAAAATTATATTCACCTTTTTCACGTCTAAAATACTTTTCAGGAGCGCTTAAACTCAACATTTTAGCCATATCAGCATTTGAAAAACCTTTTTCCCTTCTAATTTCACTAATTAACTCAAGATTAATTTGTGGCATTTATATTCTCCTCTCTTATTGCTGTTATCGCAACCCTATGCTTATATAATACATTGCGATTTTATCAATGTCAACAAAAAATATATCTTTTTTAGAAATATACCTTTCTTTTTTAGAAATTAATGTTATTATTATTGCGTAAAGCGCAACAGAAAGGAGAATGATAATTATGATTACTGCGGAAGAAATACTAAGAAAAAATATTATTACGCTTAGAGAGAATAGAAACTGGTCTCAGGCGGAATTAGCACGCCGTCTGAAAATGAATAATACTATTCTTAATAAGATAGAAACTGGCAATAGAAAAGTTTCCAGTTTTGAATTAGATCAAATTGCAGAAATTTTTGGAGTGTCTACGGATTTTTTGTTAGGGCGAAAGGAAAAAAAGAAAGATGAAATAGATTCAATATTAGATACAGCAATGGCCAAAGATGGTAAACCATTATCTGAAAATGATCGCGAAGTTATTCGTAGCATGGTAGAAGCGTATCTAAAAAATAAGGAGTAAAAGGTGGAGAGTTAATGTATAGACGCGTTCAAGATTTGATAGATAATTTACATGTGATCATCAAATATTCAAGCGAACTTGAAGCAGATGGCGCTTATCTTCCAAAATTAAATTGGATCATCATTAATAGCAAACTAGATGAGCATGCTCAGTTTGAAACTTTGTTGCATGAATTGGGACATGCTTGCCAACATCATGATTGTATTGAGCTATATAACGCCACTATTGCTTCGCATTCAAAATTTGAATACGAAGCTGATAAATTTATGATATCTGAATTAGTAGAAGCCTACATATCAGCGAATGATATAGATATTACACAGATAAATTATGTTAATTTCATCTTGGATAACGATCTAGATAGCTCGTACATCCCTGTTTTACAAAAAGTGTTATACACCAAATCAAGAAATATGAATTATTGATTGTTTGTCCAAATACTGACGACATTAAAAGCTGAATTTAAAATTGGGAGTGATGTATATGGACTACTATACTGCTAATGTTTTTAAAATTATTTCGATAGTTGCACTGATTTTTTTCGTGTTATGTCTAGTAATTTTAGTTGCAAAGAAATGCAATAAAAAATTCATCGGTCTTGCCACCCTACTTTCAGTTGCTAGTGCTGCCAGTGTCTTTTATTTTCAACATGTGGAAAATAATCCAAAGCTAAGTACCGCTACAGACCACAAAGAAAGATACGATTTCCCTGAATCATCTTCAAGTGAAAAATCCGTCTCTGAAACTTCCTCAGAAATTTCAAGCTCAGCTAGTTCTGATAATGCTTCAAACGCTAAAACTGAAACATCATCATCTGAAACTTCAAATAGCACTAAAGTCAAAAGTTCACAAGAAGAACTTGCAGATAAACTTCCGAAAAACGTGGAGTATGGCTACATAGATAAAAGTGACTTCACAAAAGAGACTATGTATCATAGCAAAGAATTTGATTATGCCTATGTAAGCACAGGAGAACACAACATCATTAAAACCGTTAAACTTGATTTTAGAGATTTACCATTAGCATCCCTAGATGATGCTTTAGAATACATTCAAGATTGGACAAGTCGTGATACGCAATTACAGAGTAAAGTGGACGATCGGACATATATCTACCACTCGGCTAGTCTCAATTTAAATTATGAAATCAAATTGGTAATTAACAGTCAAGGGAAAATCACCAGAGTTTCAATCTTTCCAGACGATTCATTAATCTAGCCTAGATCAGGCCCTCTATAGTTGACAGGTTAACAAAATTATATCTTGTCCAAACACTGATGACGTTAAAAGCTGATATAGCAACATTCCCCGTCTTAATGGCGGGTTTTATAAGACGAATAAAAGAACATACATTCGAAAGGAGCGATAATATGGCAAGTTATCGTAAATTAAAGACGGGCTGGAAAGTTACTATTTCCAAACGAGATAGTAACGGAAAATTGAAACAAGTATCTAAAAATGGTTTCGCCACAAAAAACGAGGCTAAAATGTATGCAGCTAAAATTGAAGCTCAACAATTTGGTGTTATACAACAAAAAAAGAGCGTCCCTTTCGCTAATTATTTTTATGATTGGTTTTTGCTATACAAAAAAAGTAAGCTGGCTAAAATAAGCCAACAACGCTACCTAATCATTCACCGTGCCATACAAATTTTTTTTGGCGCAGTTCACATTAAAAATATCACTCGCCAAGAATATCAAAAATTTATTAACTGGTACGGATCTGACCATGCTAAAGATACAGTTCTAAAGACACATCGAATTATTCGATCCTGCGTTAAATCTGCTATCTTTGATGATATTATCTCCAAAGACTTTACCTATAACGTAGAAGTTACGTTTGATAAATCAAGAAATGTGACAGTAGAATATCTATCAGTCAGTGAAATACGTCTGTTAGCCAAGAATCTCAAACAAAAATTGAATCCGAGATATCCATCGAGATACATGATATTATTCGCTCTCTACACGGGTGCTCGACTTGGTGAGATTCAAGCTCTGACTTGGGATGATATTGATTTTGAGCATAACACTGTAATCATCAACAAGTCGTGGAATTACCACGAGGGTGGCGGCTTCAAAGATACAAAAACAGAATCATCTAATCGTGTTATTCGACTTAGTGATAATCTACTAGACCTACTATCTCAACTTAAGCAAAATGATCCTAAAATGGTTTTTATGTCTGATTTTGGTTCTATTCCGACATCTAATGCGGTTAATAAAACACTACGCTCTGTCATGAAAGATTGTTCTATCTCCAAAAATAATTTTCACTTTCACAGTCTTAGACATAGTCATGTAGCATATCTACTTTATCAAGGGATAGATTTATACGCTATCAGCAAAAGATTAGGTCATTCAGATATGACAACAACTGCAAAAAAATACGCTTATCTAATAGATGAGCATAGAGCACAATCAGATGATCTTATAGAGTCTGCTATCAATAACATTTAAAACTTGTTGTCCTAATGTTGTCCAATGCAAGCTAAACCCCTTTAAAATCAATATGGTTACATGCCCAGGTGATGCATATTTAAACAGTAAACACTGTTAAATCAACGTTTTAGCACTAAAAAAGGGCAAAAAAACGATAGTTACTGCAAGGTTGTTGTCCTTAATCTTTAGTATGCTGAACTATTTTGCCTCCTGTTTTTTGTCAGAAGGTATTTTTTTACGACAAAAAATAACCCCAACCAGCGAACCGATTGAGGCACGTTCATCTAGTGACGGTCTTTCAACCAGTCATAGATGATACTTGATACAAGATTGACTAAGATAGCCAAGATCAAGCTTAGAATTGAAACGAGCATGAAGTTTCACCTCCTGCTGTACTAATTGAAATTGGTTAGATTTCACGCACTAGTCAAGTATACAAAATTTCTTGACAAAAATAAATAACTAGCATAGTATAATAGTGAAGCGAGCATGGAGACATCTCCTGCTTAGCGAGCTGGTAACTCGCGACCGTCTTACCTTCCAATCAAAAGTTGGAGGGTAATTTTTTTGCACTAAAAAAGCCCCACGTACGGTTCCTGTACAATGTAACAGGTCCAATGTGGGGCGATTAATCTTCTACCAGTATAACACAAAAAAAGCCCCACACCCGATATTTTTCGGCTCTTTGTCAACCACTGTGTAAAGATTAAATATTTTTAGAGAAGCTCTGTGAGAATAGCTTAGGCTGTTTTCACAGAGCTTCTTGTATCTTTACCAAGATATGTTTGGAGATAGATACGAGCTTTGAGATGTTCAAAATTACGATAACCATAGGCTGTTCTTTGGATCTGTTTTATTTTACGATTTATCCCCTCTAAAGGCCCATTAGTATAGTGACAATATTGGGGTTCTAAAGCTGTAATGACGGGAATCAAATTATCATAAAGTGTTAGAAGTGCTTTGTCAGCCTTAGATGCTTCAGAACGGGAGCCAGAGTATTTTTGATTTACTTCAGTAAGGCACTGCTTGAATATTTTTATTTTAGAAGGTGTTGGGTCATCAATAACCTCTAAGAGCCGTTGATAGTCCCAATATGCTTTGCGGAAGTCTTGATCAGCTAATTGAAGTCCTTGATCGACTAACTGTTCCGCAGTGACCCATTCACGTTGAGATCTTTCATAAAACTGATCGTAGACATGATTAAATGCGATCCGATCTGCAGTATAACGTTTTAGCTCGGTTTCCATTTTTCCTCCCCCATTTAGTACGATTCCGTACTAAATAGCAACAGATATTTTTAGCAAATGCAAGTTTATTTGATTTGACCATTTTTGACCAATAGGTTACAATAGCAATACACAGTCAGTCACTGACTTTAAATTTATTAATATTGCGGAGGTTCCCACTATGAATTTAGTTCCTACAGTTATTGAACAATCATCTCAGGGAGAACGTGCCTATGATATCTATTCTCGTCTCTTAAAAGACCGGATCATCATGGTCTCAGGTGAAGTTAACGATGATATGGCAAATGCGATCATCGCCCAATTACTTTTCTTAGATGCCCAAGATCCTGAAAAAGATATCTATATGTATATCAACTCTCCCGGTGGTTCCGTATCAGCTGGATTAGCAATTTATGATACTATGAATTTTGTTAATGCAGACGTGCAAACGATCGTTATGGGAATGGCAGCTTCAATGGCGTCTGTTTTAGCTACAGCTGGTGCTAAAGGCAAGCGCTTTGCATTACCTAACTCAGAGATCATGATCCACCAACCACTAGGCGGGGCACAAGGTCAATCGACTGAGATCCAGATCGCAGCCGAACATATCTTGAAGACACGCAAGTTGATCAACGAGATCTTAGCTGAACATTCTGGACAAGATATCGAAACGATCGATCGTGACACTGAACGGGATAACTTCATGACCGCACAACAAGCAGTTGACTACGGTTTGATCGATGGGATCATGAAAAATAAAAAGAAAAAATAAATATTAAAAAATAAGAGTGTGAGACGTGCGGTCAATGCCGGATATCTCACACTCTTATTTTTTAATCTGTTTTCAATAATAGATCTGTCGCCGAAATGAGCTTTCTCTTATCAATAAAAATGTATTTCATTAAATAACCTAAGAGGACAGGTAGCACTACAAACAAACAACTCAAACTTAAAATACTCAACCAACCTGGTGCCATAAAACCATATGCTGTCAGCGGTCCGACCAAGCCACTAAAGCCAAAGCCGGCACTCATCGGTGTTCCTTGAATATTGAACACTGCACCTAAACCACCCATGATCGCCGAACTAATGACTACTGGTAGATAAAGAATAGGTTTTTCCAACATATTGCCCATTTGGATCTTAGGCGTACCAAAAAAGTGTGCAATCACGGTCCCCAAGCTATTGACTGAACTTCCCATGATCGCCAAAGTAAATGCCCCAGCGGTAATGCCTAAATTAGCAGATCCCGAGGCGATCCCTGTGATCCCAATCGCAGCTGCGATCCCGACTGAACTGATCGGCGAACAGATCAACACAGCAAACGCGTTCCCCATTAAGACCCCCATCAAAATAGGTTGTAAGAGCGTAAATGTTTTGATCCCAGCTCCGATCAAACCGGTCATTGCTTTAACATATGGCAAGACCAATAAACCTAAACTACCACCGATAACGATCACAATGATCGGTAGCAATAAGATCGTATAGTTTTTAAACTTATTACCGACCAACCAAGCTAAGAGAACAGAAAAGACGATCGTTACCCCAACGTTGATCACATCGCCAGTCCCAGCTAGACCAAAACCTTGTTGCGTCTTTACGATCACACCAGAACCGACCATTGCCGCCCCAGCGATCGAACTCATTTGGACCATGTTCATCTTAAAAAGATAGCCAACACTAAAACCTGCCATCGCTGGCAGTAAGCTCATATTAAATGTAGTGATATCCAAAACAGCATGCGCAAATGTCGGCCAGATCTTTGCTAAAGCTTGCATCAATTGTCCCAATAAAGCCCCTGGGATCAGCGAGACCACCACTCCCATGCTGATACCATTCAATACATTTAAGGTAAATTCACGTCCCGTTATTTTCTTTACACTCATAAAAATTCCCCCTCTGATCTTTTGGCTCGGTTTGATAATTGTTAATCTACCTGAAAATAATTATAAAGTCAATCCAAAAATTATAATTAACTCATCAAAAACTTACCTTACATATAAATAAAGCCGATAATTCAGCAAAAAGCTAAATTATCAACTTTATCCATTTGAAATATTCTCATTTTCTTCCGCGCGCAATTGTTGTACATACTCATTTAATTTACGCAAGCGATGATTGATCCCTGATTTTGAGATCGGTCCTCCCGCAACTAATTCACCGAGTTCTTTTAAACTGACCTCTGGATGAGCGATCCGCGCTTGAGCTACTTCTTGTAACTTTTGCGGTAAACTCTTAAGACCGACCCGTTGATCTAAATATTCGATATTTTCGATCTGCCGTTTAGCAGCATCAGCGACCTTGTTCATGTTGGCATTCTCACAATTGACGATCCGGTTGACTGAATTTCGCATATCGCGAACGATCCGGATATCTTCAAACTTCAACATTGAAGCTGTAGCCCCGATCAAAGATAGAAAATCAGCGATCTTTTCGGCTTCTTTCAGATAGGTGATATAACCACTTCGCCGCTCAGTTGTGCGCGCATTTAAACCATAACGATTGATCATCTTACAGATCGTTTCATTGTGATCTTCATACAACGAATAGATCTCTAAATGATACCGACTCGTTTCTGGATTATTGACCGAACCAGTTGCTAAAAAAGCCCCTCGTAAGTAAGATCTTACTTTAGCATCATCATCTAGAAAGTCTAACGGAACTGTTTCTTTGATCTGGAAACCATCTAAAATATCTAGATCTTTTAAAACATGATCGCTTCCCGTTTTTAAGCGCACGATATATAAGTTATTCTTCTTTAACTTCATCTTGCGACGCACCAACAATTCACTTTCAACATCGTAGAATTGTTTTAATAAAACATAGATGCGCCGAGCGATCGCAGGATTTTCAGTTTGAACACTCAAAACAAATTGATGATCAACAATGCTAAGCGAACCATTCATCCGGATCAAAGCCATCAATTCCGCCTTTGCATTGCCAAAATGTACCTCAAGTGTTGTCAATTCTTTTTTTACGTCACTGGCGTATGACATTTAGCCACCCCTCTAATTTAATTCATTGGCATACCATGACTTAGGGCGTCCGAGCAATCGCATCAATTCTTTCACGACCTGTTCTCCATCATGAAAAACGCCACGGTCGCGTAATTTCAAAAAGTTGTCTGAGATCACACGACACCCTTGTTCTCTCAAACCATTAAAGTCATAAGCCACTTGATATAAATATTCATCATATTTTTGACGATCCATATAATCTTTTGGCACTGGCTCAGTATTTACCAGTACAGTATCAATAAAGCGTTGCCCTAAATGCCGATTCAAGACCCGAACATGTTCAGCATCGGTAAAGTGTTCAGTCTCACCCTTTTGAGTCATAATATTACAGATATAAACGACTTCGGCTTTAGTCTCACAAACAGCCCGCCCAACATTATCGATCATCAGGTTAGGCAAAATACTGGTAAATAAACTACCCGGTCCTAAAACGATCTGATCAGCTTCCATGATCGCCTGAACGACCTCGGCTTTAGCCTCAGGTTTTTCATCATCGATCGAAGTCACCCAAACTTTTTCGATCGTTTTGCCAGCCGCCGAAATATGTGATTCTCCCGCCAAAGTCGTTCCATCAGTAAAACGAGCATTTAACGTCAAAGGTATATCAGATGCAGGATAAACGTGTCCCTGGATCTTCATCAATTCAGAAAGTTCTTGGACCGCATCAAAGATCCCACGGTCATCCATTTCAGACAAAGCCGCGATCACTAAATTGCCGATCGCATGCCCTGAAAAAAATTGATCGTTGGACTTAAAACGGTATTGAAAGATCTGTTTGTAGATCTCTGGCATATCTGACAGTGCTACTAACACATTACGGATGTCACCCGGGGGAACGACATTGATATAGTCCCGAATGACCCCAGAGGAACCGCCATCATCAGCAACCGTCACGACAGCAGTGATATCGACATTATGTTGGCGCAGGCCATTTAAAATAACGGGTAAGCCCGTCCCCCCGCCGATCACCACGATCTTCGGACGATGCCGATTTACTTTTGACTTCATCATGAACGATTCACAGTCTCCTTTCGTTTCGCCATATCACGGTGGGTGATGTTCACCGGATACTTCTCTTGTAGAGCTTTTCCAATACGATTAGCCAGTGCCACTGAACGATGTTGCCCACCAGTACACCCGATCGCGATCGTAACACTTGACTTACCTTCTTTTTGATAGCCAGGCATTACAAAACGCAACATCTTGATAAATTGTTGATAAAATTCTTCAGTCATCTCGGAATTCATGACATAATCATAGACTGCCTGATCATTGCCTGTTTTTTCACGTAAGTCTTTAACATAATACGGATTAGGTAAGAAACGAACATCCATCACGATGTCAGCATCGATCGGGACCCCATATTTAAACCCAAACGACATTACATTAACATGAAATGCCGTACTTTGATCGCTTTCAAAGTTCAAAAAGAGCTCTTCCCGTAACTGACGTGGTGAGATCTTGCTAGTATCGATCACAAGTTGGGCTTTAGATTTGATCTCGGATAATAATTCACGTTCACGTTGGATACCATCTAAAACACGCCCATCCATTGCTAAAGGATGCGCTCTTCTTGTCTCCTTATAGCGAGCTACTAATTCTTCATCCGATGCATCTAAAAACAAGATCTTCGGCCGTAAATTATCGTTGCCATCATCTAACTCTTGGAGCATTCCAAAGATCTCATCGTAAAAAGCCCGCGAACGCAGATCGATCACTAAAGCGACCTTACTGATCTTGCCAGATTCCTTGACTAACTCCCAGAATTTCCCTAATAAAGCTGGTGGCATATTATCCACACAAAAATACCCAAGATCTTCAAAACTTTGCATCGCAACGGTCTTTCCGGCACCACTCATTCCGGTCACTACGACTAATTGTATTGTTTCTGCCATTATTAACGCCCCCAATTAAAATCCATCGACTAATTATAACACATCCGGGTGTATCATTCATTAAACAGCGATCTTGACCTATTAAAAAAGCAGCTCGTCTGAACTGCTTTTAGTCTAGATCTAGTTCTTGCCCAAAGATCTTCAATTTCATCTTGATCCCTGTTGGTGTCGCCGCCAAGCCCCCTAGCCCGGTTTCACGTAATTGGGCTGGTAGCCGCTTACCGATCCGTTTCATTGCTAAAATCACTTCATCCGCGGGGATCTTATTTTCCAAACCTGCTAAAGCCATGTCGGCTGCAGCCAGTGCATTGACCGAACCAACAACATTCCGTTTAACACAGGGGATCTCAACTAAACCAGCGACTGGATCACAGACCAGCCCCAACAGATTGCTCAATGCCATTGCAAAAGCTTCAGCTGCTTGCGTTGGACTACCACCACAGATCTCAACTGCCGCAGCTGCAGCCATGCCTGAAGCACTACCGACTTCGGCTTGGCAACCACCAGTAGCACCTGCGATCATCGCATTGTTGGCTGTCACCATTCCAAATGCACTGGCACAAAAAAGAAAGGCTACCATCTGGTCAGTCGTCAATCCTCGCTTTTTTTGCAATGCAAACAATACACCTGGGATCGTTCCTGAAGAGCCTGCTGTTGGGGTTGCACAGATCAACCCCATGGCCGCATTGACTTCATTTGTGGCTATTGAATTTTCGATCGCATAAAGGACCGTTTCATCCGTCAAACCTTGCCCTGATTCACGATATTTTCGCATCTTAGCCGCCTCGCCCCCAGTCAGCCCAGTTGGTGAGTGGACACCATCACCTGTAGTCCCACGTTTAGCTGCTGCTAACATCACTTCCAATTGACGTTGCATCTTAGCCCAAACTTCAGCTCGACTAACGCGTGAATAAGCTATCTCTTGTTCTAACATCAATTCCCAGATAGGTTTATCTTGCTTGATTGCTGTCTTTACTATTTCTGCTACACTGTTATACATATAAGTTCCTCGATCATAGACAGACCAAACTGCGACTTTGTGCTTTGATCTGCTCTAAAATATTTTTTGGTGGCAAGCGGTCAAGATCAAACTCATGGATCAAGTTACCTTCTCCAAAAATATTAGTCATCTCATGTCTGATCTTGATATTATCTTGATTTAAACTCTCTTTGATGCGAGCTGTAAAATCCGTCTCGGCCCAGCAAAGCATGATCGGCAAGGGCCCTAGAGGTGCAAAACGACAGCCATCTAATTCAAGTTCTCGGATCTCGATCGTACCGCCACCGATCGAACAACCACCAACTTTGATCATTTTATCGGCATTTTTTAACGTAATGATCGCTGTATTTGGATGCCCGATCGGACTTTTTTCTTCATGTTCATTAAAAACGACCTCGATCCCTTGAGCCCGTGCGATATCGACTGCTTCAGGGACGCACAGATCGTCGGCTTGCATTCCTAACACACCTGCGATCACAGCATAGTCAGTTCCATGCCCTTGATGTGTTTTAGCAAAGGATTCATAGTAATCGACTATCACTTGTTCGATCGGTTCGCCAAATATTTTATGGGCTGCTTGACCGATCGCCACCGCTCCAGCAGTATGTGAACTTGAAGGACCTACCATAACAGGTCCGATAATATCAAAAACACTCTTGTAATTCCCGCTCACCATTTTCACCTCAACTTAAGTCATTTTTTATTAATGTATCACTAAAGTTCGCCTTTTGACACTACATGTGAAAAATTTAATTTATTTTTTTTCAATCTAGCACAGCTTACTAACCTAGTCCCCAAAAAGGGCTAGCCCAAAACTTGAGCTAGCCCTAAGTTGTCTATTATTCTACTACTTTACGTTCAAATGGATCGGATGAGATACCTTCATCCAAGATCTTTTGACACCATTCTTTGGCTGAGAACAATGAGTGATCACGGTAATTACCACAACTCTTGATATCAGTTCCTTGAACATCGTCCCAAGAAGCATTCAAAATATCATTTAAGGATGCTTTTAAGGCTTTAGCAACTTCAACCGTATCATGTTTTCCCCACATGATCAGATGAAAACCTGTCCGGCAACCAAATGGCGAGCAATCGATCACGCCATCCATATGGTCGCGTAAATAACCAGCTAACATGTGCTCGATCGTATGCAAGCCTGCTGTTGGGATCGCATTTTCATTTGGTTGGACCAATCTAAGATCAAAATTTGAGATCTGGTCTCCCTTTGGACCTTCTTCTACCGTGATCAAACGCACATAAGGTGCCTTGACTGCGGTATGATCCAATGTAAAGCTTTCAACTTCTGCCATTCTAGCAACACCTCTATTATTAATTATACACCTTAACTTTAACAGTTTGAGGTTAAAAAGCAAGTCTTAATCTTGCCGTGGTTCATAATGCCCCTTTTCCAAGAGCGGTTTTAAATATTTACCCGTGTAACTTTGTTTGATCTGACATAATTTTTCAGGTGTCCCGACTCCGACTATCTGTCCACCACGTTGGCCACCTTCTGGTCCTAGATCGATCAAATGGTCCGCCGATTTGATAACATCTAAATTGTGCTCGATCACTAATACCGTATTGCCCTTATCCACCAATCGTTGTAAAACATTCAATAAACGCTTGATATCATCTGTATGCAAACCGGTCGTCGGTTCATCTAAAATATAAAAGGTCTTCCCCGCTGATTTACGATGCAATTCAGAAGCTAATTTCATTCGTTGAGCTTCACCACCAGATAAAGTCGTTGCCGGTTGACCTAATGATACATAACCTAACCCAACATCAACGATCGTCTGCAATTTACGCTTGATCTTAGGGATCGCACTAAAGAATTCTAATGCTTCTAAGACATTCATTTCTAAGATCTGCGCGATATTTTTGCTTTTATATTCAACTTCTAGTGTTTCAGAATTATAACGCGCTCCATGACAAACTTCACATGGCACATATACATCAGGTAAGAAATTCATCTCGATCTTGATGATCCCATCCCCTTTGCAGGCTTCACAACGACCACCTTTAACGTTAAAACTAAAACGCCCTTTGCCATAACCACGTAACTTAGCTTGGTTAGTTTGGGCAAATAATCCTCGTATATCATCAAAGACTCCCGTATATGTCGCCGGATTACTTCGCGGAGTACGCCCGATCGGACTTTGATCGATATTGATAACTTTTTCAAGATGTTCAGTACCCGTGATCTGCTTGAATTTACCTGGTTTTTCAGAATTATGGTGTAGTTTTTGAGCTAAAGCTCGTTTTAAGATCATATTGACCAATGTGGACTTACCAGAACCCGAGACACCTGTGACCGCAATAAATTCACCCAACGGGAATTTCACATCGATATCCTTAAGATTATTCTCTGTTGCACCAATGATCTCTACAAAATTTCCATTCCCTTGACGCCTAGTAGCTGGGATCGGAATATATTTTTTCCCAGCTAGATATTGTCCAGTCAACGATTTCTTCGAACGTGCAACTTGCTTAGGCGTACCTGCAGCCATGACCTGACCGCCTTCTATTCCAGCACCTGGACCGATATCGATCAAATAATCAGCCGCCCGCATCGTGTCTTCATCATGTTCCACTACGACCAAAGTATTTCCTAACTCACACATGGCGCGTAAAGAAGCGATCAAACGGTCATTATCACGTTGATGTAGACCGATCGAAGGTTCATCTAAAATATATAAGACTCCTGAAAGGTTAGAACCGATCTGGGTCGCTAAGCGGATCCGTTGAGCTTCGCCCCCAGAAAGTGTACGAGCTGAACGGCTTAAATTCAGATAATCCAAACCGACATTCACCAAAAATGTTAAGCGGTCTTTGATCTCCTTTAAGATCGGGCGTGCGATCTGAGTCGCTTGCTCACTAAATTCCAAGCCCGCAAAAAAGGCCAATTCATCAGCGATCGGTAAATCAGAAACTTCACCGATATGCTTACCGGCGATCTTGACTGCTAGAGCTTGGCGATTCAAGCGATAACCATGGCAAGTTTGACACTGCAAGCTCGTCATATATTTACGCATCACATCACGGGTAAAATCGCTATTAGTCTCATGATAACGCCGATCAATGTTTGGGATGACCCCTTCAAAGGTCGTATCAATGTCACGGATCCCGCCAAAATCATTTTCATACCGGAAATGGAAGGTCTTATCTTTAGCACCATACAAAACGATATCTTGTTGTTCTTGAGGTAGATCTTCAAATGGGGTATTCATATCGATCCCGAAAGCTTCACATGCTTGCTTTAACAAAGTTGGATAATATTTGGAACTGATCGGATTCCATGGTTCCATTGCTCCTTCGTTAAGGGTCTTTTTTCGATCAGGTACGACTAGATCGATATCGACTTCAAGCTTCATGCCTAAGCCATCACAATCTGGACAAGCTCCAAAAGGCGCATTAAAAGAAAATAGTCGTGGTTCAAGTTCTCCGATCGTAAAGCCACAATAAGGACAAGCAAAGTTTTCCGAAAACTGTAACATCTTGTCGCCGATCACATCAACGAACACCCGGCCTTCAGCCAAGCGTAACGCTGCTTCAAATGAATCAAATAAGCGTGAGCGGATCCCTTTTTTAACAACGATCCGATCGACCACCACAAAGATATCATGTTTGAGATTCTTGTCTAGTTCGATATCTTCAGCAATATCGCGTAAGTTTCCATCGATCATGACTCGGACAAAACCTTCACGTTTGATCTTCTCTAAAACTTTTTTATGTTGTCCTTTCTTACCTACCACGATCGGTGCTAAGATCTGGAGTTTAGTCCTTTCGGGGAGCTGCAAAACTCGATCGACCATCTGCTCTGGCGATTGGCTCGTGATCTCACTACCATCATTTGGACAGATCGGCGTCCCTACTCGTGCCCATAACAAACGCAAGTAGTCATTGATCTCTGTTACAGTCCCAACCGTTGAGCGGGGATTCTTTGAAGTCGTCTTTTGATCGATCGAGATCGCTGGTGAAAGTCCATCGATCGAATCGACATCGGGTTTATCCATCTGACCTAAAAATTGCCTAGCATACGCTGACAAACTCTCAACATAGCGACGTTGGCCTTCAGCATATAAAGTATCAAAGGCGAGCGAACTTTTACCTGAACCGGAGAGACCCGTGATCACAACAAGCTTTTCTTTGGGGATCTCAACATTGATATCTTTTAAATTATGCTCTCTGGCACCACGGATCGTAATCTTATTTTTTCCCACAACTTTCATCCTTTCTGCTTAATCAAGCTGTGCTTTTAATTCCATCACAGTATCACGTAAAGCGGCAGCATCCTCAAAGTCGAGGTTCTTAGCGGCAGTTTTCATTTGCTCCTCTAAACGTGCGATCATTTCTCGTTGTTCTGGTTTACTCAATTCATCAAAATCGAGTTTATCATTTAAAGCTTTAGTACTTTCTTTTGGTTTAGTCGTCATTGTGATCACATCGCGGATCGCTTTTTTAACAGTTTTTGGCACGATCCCATGTTCAGCATTATATTGCATTTGGATCGCCCGCCGCCTTGCTGTTTCATCCATCGCTGCTTGCATCGAATCTGTTATTGTGTCAGCATACATGATCACATGTCCCTTTTCATTTCGCGCAGCACGACCGATCGTTTGGATCAAGGAACGTTCATTGCGCAAAAAGCCTTCTTTATCGGCATCTAAGATCGCAACTAAGGAGACCTCTGGTACATCGATCCCTTCACGTAATAAATTGATCCCAACGAGCACATCAAATTTTCCTAAACGAAGATCCCGTACGATCTGGGTCCGTTCAAGCGTCTTGATATCAGAATGCAAATACTTGACTTTAATGCTCATCTCTTTGAAATAATCCGTCAGATCTTCTGCCATTTTCTTAGTCAAAGTCGTTACAAAGACGCGCTCATCTCGTTTAGTCCGTTTATTGATCTCAGCTACTAGATCGTCCATTTGCCCCATGATCGGGCGAACTTCAACTTCTGGATCCAATAATCCAGTCGGCCGAATGATCTGTTGTACGACTGTATCGGTACGTTCTTGTTCATAAACACCTGGGGTCGCCGACATATAAATGATCTGATCTACTCGCTCTTCAAATTCAGCTAGCTTTAACGGCCGATTATCCAAGGCACTTGGCAACCGAAAGCCGTAATCGACTAACATCTGCTTACGTGAGCGGTCACCATTGTACATTCCACGCACTTGGGGCATCGTAACATGGGATTCATCGACCACGATCAAAAAATCATCTGGGAAGAAGTCCAACAATGTATACGGTGCTTCACCTGGTTTTCTTCCATCCATATGCCGTGAATAATTTTCGATCCCCGAACAATATCCCATTTCACGCAACATTTCAATATCGTAGGTCGTTCGTTGTTCTAAGCGTTGGGCCTCTAATAGATTACCATCAGCGCGCAAAACTTCTAACCTTTGAGCTAATTCAGCCTCGATGCTCTTGATAGCTCCTTCTAAACGTTCGCCACTTGTCAAAAAGTGCGTTGCTGGGAAGATAACAACGTGATTGCGCTCACCTAAGATCTCGCCAGTCAAAGGGTCAACTTCTCGGATCCGATCGATCTCATCACCAAAAAATTCGACCCTAAGCGCTTGTTCATCTCGTGAAGCGGGAAAGATCTCGACTACATCCCCCCGGACACGAAAACGCCCCCGTTGAAAGTCGATATCGTTACGTTCAAATTGAACATCGATCAATTGGTTCAACAACTTGTCCCGTTCAAGCTCTTGCCCAACTCGCAATGAAAGAGCTTGATCACGGTATTCTTTGGGGTCACCTAACCCAAAGATCGATGAAACTGAGGCCACTACGATCACATCATTGCGCTCTAATAGCGAACTAGTCGCAGAGTGACGTAATTTATCGATTTCATCGTTGATGCTTGAATCCTTTTCGATATAAGTATCACTTGAAGGAACATAAGCTTCAGGTTGATAGTAATCGTAGTAGGATACAAAATACTCAACAGCATTGTCTGGGAAAAATTCTTTAAACTCGCCATAGAGCTGGCCTGCCAGGGTCTTATTATGAGCTAAGACCAAAGTTGGCTTATTGACTTTGGCGATCACATTTGAGATCGTAAAAGTTTTCCCTGTCCCAGTAGCCCCTAATAAGATCTGTTCTTTTTTACCCGCTTTGATCCCTGCTGCAAGCTCACTGATCGCTTGCGGTTGGTCTCCAGTTGGTTGATATTTTGAAACTAATTTGAACTCTTTATCGGCTTGACGTTCGATCAAATGATTACCCCCTCATTAAAAACTATTGCTTACAAGATTATACCACAACGAACGTATTTTCGCATCAGCAGAACCAAAAAAGACACGGCTGATCACCGTGTCTTCAACAGCTAATAGCTAAACTTTAGCCCTTGATGAAATCATTGATCGCTTTTTCAAATTTTTCACATTTAGCTTGTGCATCAGCTTCGGAAGTACCTTGTGTTCCAATGTAAAATTTGATCTTTGGTTCTGTACCTGAAGGACGAACTGCGATCCAAGTTCCATCTTCAAGGAAGTATTTCAAAACATTTGACTTAGGCAAGTTGATCGTTGTCACATTACCTTCTGCATCTTGACGACTGGAAGCTTGATAGTCCTCAGCTGCGATCACTTTATACCCAGCAAAATCAGTTGGCAATTCTTGCCGGAACTTAGCCATCAAGTCTTTGATCTCTTGTGCACCTTCGATCCCATCAAAGGTCAAAGCGATCGTCTTTTCAGCAAAATAGCCGTATTTTTCAAATAACTCTTGTAGACCATCATATAAATTCTTACCTTGTTTCTTGTAAAAAGCAGCTACTTCAGCTAATAGTACTAAAGATTGGATCGCATCTTTATCGCGCACAAACGGACGGATCAAATAACCATAACTTTCTTCAAAACCTAACATGAAGCTGTGTTCATTTGTTTCTTCAAAGTGTTGGATCTGTTCAGCGATAAACTTGAACCCAGTCAAGACATTGATCGTTTCGATCCCAAAGTCAGCCGCAACTTTAGCAGCAAATTCACTAGAAACGATCGATTTTACTAAAGCCCCATTTGCTGGTAAGTTACCTGCTTTTTTACGAGCTGTTAAAATATAATTCAACATCAAAGCTGCGATCTGGTTACCCGTCAACAATTCATATTCACCATCTGGTTGTCGAACGGCTGCTCCTAAACGATCAGCGTCAGGGTCGACAGCCACTAAAAGATCAGCTTTTTGGCTCTTGCCTAATTTGATCGCTAAATCAAAAGCTTCTGTAAACTCTGGATTTGGATGTTCAACGGTTGGAAACTCTGGGTCTGGCATAGCTTGTTCTGGGACCATTGTAAAGTCTTCAAAACCTGCTTGACGTAAAGCCTTTTCACCTAACATCCCACCAGTACCGTGAAGTGGCGTAAAGACCAACTTCATCGTTTTGCCTTCTTCAGCAACTAACTCACGGTCGATCGTTACTTCTTTAGCATTTTCTAAATAAACTTCGTCAACTTCTGAACCGATGACTTGCAATGTGTTGTCATTGATCAAAGCGTCTTTATCAGCAACTTCGACTGCAAAAAGATCATCAACTTCACGAATATAATTTGTGATCATATCTGATTCTTTTGGTGGCATTTGAGCCCCATCTTCACCATAGATCTTATAACCGTTATATTGTTTTGGATTATGGCTTGCTGTGATCATGATCCCGGCATAAGCATGTAAATGCCGCACAGTAAAGGATAGTTCTGGTGTTGGACGCAAGCTTTCAAAGACAAAGCTTGGAATTCCATGAGCCCCTAAAACGCGGGCTGCTTCAAATGCAAATTCTTGTGACATGTGACGTGAATCATAACTGATCGCTACACCACGTAATTTTGTTTCTTCATCCAATGTATCCATAAAACGTGCCAAACCTTCAGTTGCTTGGCGCACAGTATAAATATTCATGCGGTTGATCCCAGCACCGATCAAACCACGCATCCCAGCTGTCCCAAATTCCATTGGGGTATAAAAGGCATCTTCTAATGCTTCGTTATCATTTGCGATCTTATCAAGATCTTCCCGAACTTCAGGTGCTAGATCAGGTCGTTTGTTCCAAATAGTATAAGTTTCTTCCCAACTCATATAATCACCTCATTTATCTATTCAAATCTAGTATACTATCAATCGGCAAAACTTGCTATAACAAGCCCTTTTACGCTTACAAAAAATTTAAGGGTCTCTTTTAGGGTCTCTACCCCAGATATTTAACAAGTTTATTGATCGTTGCCTTTTGATCTTGCTTAGTCAAGTGAGTGTAAACATCAAGCGTTGTTTGTACTTTTTCATGACCTAAACGAGTTTGAACTTCTTTGACGCTAGCACCCGCAGATAACAGCAATGTAGCGTGTGTGTGTCTGAAGCCGTGGGGTGTGATCTTAGGCAAACTGGTATCGATCGCACAGATCTTTTTTACCCAAGCATAGACCGTACAGCGTGCTAAAAATTCGTTTTTAGTATTACTAAATACTAGTTGTTTGCTAGACATCGCATTGATCCCACACTTTAACAAGTAACTAGCTTGCTTGACTTGCCAACGTCTCAGGACTTGCATCGTTTCGTTATCCATGACCAACAAGTGTTTACTAGCTGGAGTTTTGGGAGATTGTACAATAGCCTTATTACCACCCCCCCTAGCTACTGTTTTACTGATGCTGATCGTGCTATTTACAAAATCGACATCATCCCACGTCAGAGCTATAAGCTCCCCTATTCGCATACCGCTATAAGCTAATATTCTAAGTACAGCATAGTTTTTAAGTCCCATTTTTTTCGCAATGGTCAAGAAACGTTTTAATTCTATTGGTTCAAAGTAATTGCGTTCACTGCGTATTATCTTTTGACGTGGTCTGATGACATCTTTAAACGGGTTGCGATCGGTCAACTCTAATCTTTTAGCAAAATCTATCACATTAGAAGCATACCCAAGCAACTGCTTAAATGATGCAGGCGAACTACTAGCCCAAACATTGACCGCTTTTTGACAGCTAGCAAGGTTTAGCTTATCCACCCGATACAGCCCCATTTGTGGCAATATCTGATTTTTAAAAAGTGACAGCACCTTATTGAGCGTTGACTCTTTGACCGTTGTTTTATACTGATCTAACCACATCAAATAAACATCTTTAAAAAGTTTGCTATCTAGTGGCTTGAAGTAATTGCCATTTGAAACATCATATTCTAACTTGACCAGTTCTTTTTTAGCTTCTGCCTTAGTCTTGAAACCTGCACGCTTGATATATTTCTTTTTTCCAGTCATCTCATCGATCCCAGCATATACACGGAAGCGGTAAAACTTCCCTTTGCTCGTTTGATACTCTGTAATTTTAGCCATGTTTATCAGTCCTTTATCTTTATTGCACGGGCTAGGTGGCTTAAAGTAATGCACGATAGGACGGCTTTATCACTGGTATCTATTCGATTGTATATGTATTGGATCTATGACATCCCTAGAAGTGGGATAATCAGGGATGCACTGGCTAAGTGGCTCAAAACCACTTAGAAGCTTAGTGCAGATTGCTCATGCTGTAAAAATGTTGGAATATATTGGAATTTTTTCAAGGGGTATTACAAACCTGGTCCGCCTTGATTGCTTGGAAGTGATTAGGCAAAATGCTAGAAAATGCAAGAATAAAAACCTATATTGACGCCAAATACAGGATATTGGGTGTTTATTGATGAAGTATTGACGATAATTGACCAAGAAACCTATAATACTGGCGTTTTTATTGATTATTTATTGGTGAAAATTAGCATTTTTCTAGTAAAAACAGTTGCTTTATACATACTAAATGTGTATAATGTAAGTATAATAACGAAAGGAGCTAAGGTTATGACAATGAAACCGGCTAAAATGATACGAAAGCTTAAAAAAGCCGGGTTTATCGAAGTCCCCAAGAGTGGCTGTCATAGAAAATTCGTTCATCCAGACGGAAGAATGACAGAAGTCCCAGCACACGCCAAAGAATTAGCCAAAGGAACGCAAGAAGCTATCCTAAAGCAAGCGGGACTTAAATAATCACCAACAAGGCAAGCACACGCCTTGTCTTGTCATACCTTAAAAAATATCATGGATCAAAGAATTGTTTACCCAGTGATAATCAAAGAATACAACGACGAAGACGGGCATTACTTCGTTGCCACCTCGCCAAATATAAAAGGCATGGTCACACAAGGAAGCACTTTAAACGAAGCTGCTTATTTTTCAGAAGACGCAATCGCAACTATGATCAGTGACGAAAAGAATTATCCCGAGCCAATGGATCCGACAGAGTGGGAACTTACAGAAAATGAGAAGGTCGTGTTTGTTTCAGTAAATATGACCCAATGGCTCAAGAAACACGGGAAGACAGTACGCAAAAATATAACCATCCCTGAAGATTTAAATAATTGGGCAAAAGAAAATAATATCAATGTATCACGAGTTACAACTGACGCGCTGAGAGCTTTGCAAAGATAGACATAACAATAAAATATTAAACATTGGGATGCTCAAGGCGTCCCGTTTTTTGTATGACATCCCCCAAGATCGTTTTAAATCTCAAGAGCATAAGAGATACACGAGAAAAACAGACATCAAATACCGCTCGAGTATAATTACACTAGACAGCATTTAAAAACTCACAGAGTGGCTTGTGTAAGCGTCTCACGAGTAAATAAATAGATCCACATTGTGACAGTTGCATGATCTGCAATAGCCCCCCGTTTTTAGTCCGCAGTCGTTCAAAATGATAGCGAAACGGCAAATTATCCGTGGTCGTTTCAAACGACCTCAAGAAGTGAGTCAATCATATTGACCGAGTTTGTAAAACCTGAACTAAAAGTCTGTATTTATCCGAGGTCAATCATATTGACCACAAAACAGGTTATTCAAAATCACCTGTTTTTTTACTGTAAGATCCACAATAACCACATATCTAACAGACTAAAAGCATTATATGCTTGTTTGATGCTTCTATAATTCCGCTTACAAACTTCTATAGTCCAAAACGTGGTATTTACTAAAATAGCGTTAAACGCCTTAGAACGCTTTTTATAGCGTGATAGAGTAATACCCCAAATTATAGAGCTTGATACAGTTAGGAGCGTTGGACATGATGAGACTTGACCCACCAGATAACAGAGAAGTAGACTACAGCAAAACACGCAATAACGTTACTAACTGGTTTGATACAGAGTATAGCAAGTATCAGAGATTGGCAAACATCCCGGAGATTTCCAGCGTTAGAATGAGCCTAGCCCCAAAGAGTAACGTACACGCTAACGGGATCGAAGATTTAACAGTTACCCGAGCCAACGCCAAGCAAGTTTTAGAGTTCGTGGAAGCCGTGATTAACAGTCTAGGCGATTATAAACCTTTTTTAGAAGCACGATACATCAAGAAGTTACAAGCGTGGCATATTGAAGAACGCTTAGTTTTTGGACATTCTCAAACGCAAAATAGGATTAGAAAAGCCTGTGCCCTATTTGCTCAAACCATGGACATGACAGCAGGCACACGGCTCACAGCCTACAAAGATTAGGAGTGATCCCACTTGTTAAAATTTATTATCATTCTTGCGATCGTTACAGCGATCAACGTTTATTTAAAACGCCGTCATTGGTATTCTAGGTTTTACATCAAGCATCTATCCAGCAGGCACGACTTGCAACGCCTTAGCTTGATGATCGATAAAAGACTTGAGGAGTTAGACGATGAAAGATAAGTCACCAGTTGAACAGTTAGTTTTAGAGCTATGTTTTTGTATAACCCAAAAAAGGGATGCACTAGCTTAGTTGCTGGTACATCCCTCTTTACTGATATATTCAACTGGCAATAATCAAAAAAACGGCTTTTTTCGCATTATTCTATTACTTGGTTCGATGGCTATTTTTTGCGATCGTTCAAAAATCACTTTATAGATCGCTTGCCGTCTTAATCGTTATCGCATAGAATAATAGCAGGTCATCAGATAAAGGCTAGCTACCTTTTGAAGTGATCTAGTGGAAGTAGCGGAGAAGTTACAGCCCCTCTTTTTCAAGTACCCTAGAAACGCAGAAGGAGGCTAGTAGCATGAAACTATCAAGAAAGGTTAAGGACGTTGGCACTTGCCTTGGTTATCCTAGCTATCGGAAAATGCTCCATTGATTTGATGATAGCTTATCGGACATACAAAAAGACTAACCACGATTTTGACGATCGTAATTAGTCTTTAACGAAATTAACTTTCCTATCCACGCAAGGGCTAAGTAGTCGCAACCTACTTAGCTCTTTTTTCATATCCAAGTATATTATTTTTAGCGATCAAATGCAAGCGAGCAAAAAGCCCCCTGCACAATCGCAAGGGACTTCTTAGCAAGTTCCACCTTTGGAACTCATGTTAAACGTATTATATCACGTTTCAGGGAGGCACGTTGTCCAATTGTGGGCGATCACATCCCAACGACGCAAATAAAAACGCCTTACACGATCGCAAGACGTTAAAGAACTGTTTTATAAACATTGGTAAATAGATCGACTGAGAAACCCTAACAGCATTATAGCATATATCAGAAAATAAAAAAGCTTCCTAGTGCCCGTAGACGATCTAGGAAGTGGCTAGCCTTGTTTGATTGTTTTCAGTATGTCATACCCAAGTAAAAATAAAAAAGCGCTGGAACTTCCAACTTGAGATCATACACTATTCTAAACCACCTAGCCCGACTCTTCCGGGGTCTCTCTCAGGGTCTCCCCTAGGTCTCTTTTTATCCAATTTTTAGCTATTTATTTTTTGAAATCTGTAAAAAACACCCTTTAAAAAGCGCATAACGGCGGGAAAAACACCTCTGCTTAATTCAAATCTAGTATACTATCAATCGGCAAAACTTGCTATAACAAGCCCTTTTACGCTTACAAAAAATTTATTCGATATCAAAAAAGCACTAGCAGTAAAACTACCACTAGTGCTACTGATTTAATCCTTTAAACTCTCTAAATAGTTAAATGCCTGTTGACCAGCAATACTTCCATCGCCAACAGCGGTCGTGATCTGGCGTAATTCTTTAGCCCGTACATCACCGATCGCATAAACACCAGGTAAACTAGTTTGCATCAACTCATCAGTCTTGATCCAGCCTTGTTCATCAGTGATCCCAAGTTCTTTGAACGGCTCACTTAAAGGAATGACCCCTACATAGATAAAGACACCATTGACCTTTAATTCACCGTCTTCACCCGTCTTTTTGTTATGTGTCGATACGCTCGTGACTTTTTGTCCATCACCATTGATCTTTGTGACAACAGTATCCCAAGTAAAGTCGATCTTATCGTTAGCGAAAGCACGCTCTTGCAAGATCTTTTGAGCTCGTAATTGGTCTCTACGGTGGATGATATTGACATTTGAAGCTAATTTAGCCAGATAGACCCCCTCTTCAACAGCAGAATCACCGCCACCGATCACAGCTAAAGGCTGATCTTTAAAGAAAGCACCATCACAAACTGCACAATAAGAAACACCCCGACCAGCATATTCTGCTTCACCTTTAACACCTAATTTCCGATATTGTGAACCTGTAGCAATGATCACAACTGGTGCTTCATAAGTTTCACTATCGGTAATGACTTGTTTTAAATCACCGTTGACTTCAACTTTTTCAACGCTACCGTATGCATATTCCGCTCCAAATTGGGTCGCACCTTGATACATTTTTTCGGCTAAGTCTGGTCCTAAGATCGACTTAAATCCGGGATAATTTTCAACTTCAGCGGTATTATTCATTTGACCACCGTAGATCCCACGATCTAAGATCAAAACCGACAGATTAGCCCGTGAAGCATATAATCCAGCCGTCAAACCTCCCGGACCGGCACCGATCACGATCACATCATATTTTTTAGCCATAATATCTTCACCTTCCCATTATTTGATGATACTCTTCTAAAATTGCTGAAACAACTTCAAATATTAAGCTCAATTATTTAAGCTCTCCTTCGTATTCAACATTTCCGGCTAAATACCAAGGTTCATTTGGACGATAGTAACGCCGATATGCAAGCAAGATGATCGCCCCAATAAACAAGATGACTGACAACCATTGCGAAACGCGCAAAGCACCTAACATCAAGCTATCTGTCCGCATTCCTTCAATGAAAAATCTGCCAAAGGAATACCAAGCAACATAAGTCAAAAAGATCTCGCCTCGTTTAAAGAGGTGCTTACGATGTCGTAGCAACATCAAGATCACAAAGCCTAAGATATCCCACACTGACTCATACAAAAAGGTCGGTTGATAATAGATCCCGTTGATATTCATCTGCTCAATAATAAATCCCGGCAAATGTAAGCTTGTCAAAAACGCATGTGATACTACTTCACCATGGGCTTCTTGATTGATAAAATTGCCCCACCGTCCGATACCTTGAGCCAAGATCACAGTCGGCGAAATGATATCTAAAAACAGCCAAGCCGACAACTGTTTTTTACGACAGAAGATCACTAAAACAAGCAATGCGCCCAATAAGCCACCGTAGATCGCGATCCCGCCATCCCAGATCCGATAGATCTCACTAAGATCGTTTTGATAATATTGCCATTGGAAAATAACATAATATGCTCGCGCACTGATCAAAGCGAGCGGTAGCGCCCATAAGATATAATCATAAAAATCATCGGCGGGAACTTGCCTTTTCTTGCCCTCGCTAACTGCAAGGTACAACGCTAATAAAACTGCACATCCAATGATCACTCCATACCAGTGGACCTGTAGCCCCCCTAAACTAAAAGCGATCGGATCGATGACACCTAAACTAAAATTCAATTCTTAACACCTATTTCTCTTCTGCTGAATTTTCACTGATCAACTCATTTAAATTACGTTCAAAGGCCTTTGTCGCATCATAGCCCATTGTCTTAGCTCGGTAATTCATTGCAGCAGCTTCAATGATGATCGCTAAGTTTCGCCCAACTTTCACGGGGATCGAGATCTTAGGTATCTCAACATCAAAGATCGTTACCCGTTGCTCACCGTTACCTAAACGATCGAATTGTTTATCTTTTTCCCAGTTTTCCAAATGAATGATCAAGGAGATATCCGTCTTAGCTCTGACAGCCCCTGCCCCAAAGAGATTCATAACATCAATGATCCCTACACCTCTGATCTCTAACAAATGTCGTAAGATCCGTGGAGCTTCACCGATCAATGTCTGTTCATCTTGTTGGTGAACTTCAACGCGATCATCAGCGATCAAGCGATGCCCACGTTTGATAAGATCAAGCGCAGTTTCAGATTTACCAACACCTGAATCTCCAGTGATCAATACCCCAAGGCCATAAATATCGACCAAGACCCCATGTAATGATTTACGTTGCGCTAAACGACCACTCAAATAATCGGTCAACTTAGCTGAAACACGTGTCGTTGGCAATTTAGTCCGTAAGATCGGGATATGATGTTCTTCGGCTGCAGCCTTCATTTCAGCTGGCACAGCTAAATAGCGTGAGACCACAAAACATGGCGTATTAGGACCACAAAGTTCATCCATGATCTTTTTACGTGCTTTTGAACTCATTTTATTGCCATATGAGACCTCGGTCATTCCAAAAAGCTGGATCCGTTCTTCTGGATAATAATCAAAGTATCCCGTCAATTCTAACCCGGGACGTGAAATATCTTCTGTCGTGATCTGGCGTTCTTCTAAGTATTGTTCTCCAGAATAGACTTCTAAATTACTGATATCGGCTACTAATTTTTTTACACTAACAGTATTCGCCATTTGTCTTCTGCTATATAAACGTGAATTAGCAATGATAACTATGCTTATAGAAAGAAATATAGCTTTTCCCTTCTTGATTTTATTTACTATCAGCCTGTCAACTGATCTGATAGCTTAACATCTCTTCTTGATCCACTCCACATTTCATCTTTCTAAAAGGATCTAACTACAGATAATTCTAACCGTAAAAAACGTTTTCAGCAATTAATAATTACTATTTTGTGTAGTGTAGTTGGTGATCACTAAATTGACGATGCTTAAAATGATCGCCACCATCATCGCAGACCAAAAGCTTGAAAATTCAAATGAATTTCCGACCAAAAATGAGGTCAGCTCCAACATAAAGGCGTTGATGAACAGATAAAAGATCCCTAAAGTCATCACTGTGATCGGTAAAGATAAAATGACCAATAACGGTTTGACAAACATGTTCAACAAGCCTAAGATGATCGCGGCTAAACAAGCGATCCATACACTTGAAACATGGAAATAAGTCGGGAAAAAGCCCGCTGTTGCTAAAAAGACCAAGACAGTGATCAAAGTACGTTGCCAAAAATTCATTTTATTTACCTCCCTTTTTATTTTGCTTAACATCTCTTTCTTTAGCATCTGTCACCGGACGACGCTTTTCTTCTTGTTGGCCCAAACGGCTGAGCAAGGTAAAAACGTCATTATATTTTTCATGGGGATGCTTCGGTAGATAAAAAGCCAAGCCTAAATATAATAATATCGGAACATAAACTAATAGTGGTACTAACTTGCAAGCGATCGCGACCACTAAAAAGATGGTCCGAACGACCCAGGGGGAAATATTAAAATACTCGGCGATCCCGGCACACACACCACAGACCACTGAATCATTGGAGCGATAAAGTTTCTTTTTCATTCTCATTTTTCCTCTCTTTTCATTTTCATGTTAAAAATAACGGTAAGGTCACCGTAAATTTAGTTCCATTTTTGTACGGACTCGTGACTACGATCTGCCCTGATAAAGCCTCGACTGCCTCTTTAACGATCGCTAAGCCCAAGCCACTTCCTTCAGCTGAGCGCGCTTTATCTGCACGATAAAAGCGCTCATAGATCCGCTCTTTATCAGCATTAGCAAGTGTTTGCCCTGTGTTATAGACAACTAAACACCACTCATTAGCTGAGCTAGTAGCTGTGATCTTTAACTTACCATCTACTACATTATATCTGATCGCATTTTGGATCAAATTGCTGACTATATGTTGCAGGTACTTGATATCACAATTTATCTCAAAGTCATCAGGTATCTGCACCTCGAGCGTTAGGTTTTTAGCCTTACTTTGGGCTAAATAGCTAGTCAAGATCTGCTCGCAAAACGCTTTGAGCTTGATCTGCTCTAATTTGAGTTCTTGCGTCTTTTTGTTATGCGCAAGCGCTGAGATGTCCTCGATCAACTCGGTCAATTGCTGGCTTTGTTCAAAGATGATCTGCACAAAGTCACGCGCCGTTTTTTTATCATCCAAAGCTCCAGCTAAAAGCGTCTCACTAAAGCCTTGGATCGCAGTTAGCGGTGTCTTTAATTCATGACTCGCATTGGCCATGAATTCACGCTGTTTGACCTCTAATTGCTTGATCTCAGTCACATCATTAAAGATACACATAACTGAATAATGGTGCCGGCTCAAGGGAACATAGACCACCTGCACCTCAAACCACTCATTATCTCGAGCAACTTTTTTTTGCCACAAGAGACGTTGATCTTCTTTGGTCTGGTAGACTTTTTGGGTCACAGCGATCAACTCGACTGCCGTAAACACTTGATAAAACGGTTGTCCCTTGAGCTCAGTCGTATTTAATATGCTAGCTAACACGTGATTATATAGAACAGTTTCTTTCCGCTGATCAAAGACGATCACACCGCTCGTCAACGACTGTAATAGTGTTAAATAGTCACGATTTTGTTGCTGATAATTTCGTAAAAGGCTGCGTTGCTTAGATTGCAGGCGATTTACCAAACGCGAAAGTTGATAATACTCGTCATCTTTGGGTAACAGAACATGTCGACTTGGCTGATCTTCAACTAACTCACTTAGCTTTTTGAGCAACAATGCTTGACTGGTTAAGCGACGTTTGGCTTGACGTTTAAAAAAGAGATAGTTGCCTAACGCTACTAAGATCACTGCTAAAAAGATCCAAGCTGCCCCTTCTTCTTGCCAGACAGTCAAAAAATGCTCATGAAAGATCACGCCATAAACCAATACGACTGCTAAAACTTCGCCTAACGAGAGTAATAAATACCGCCATAGTTCACGCATCTCAGTCATCTGGCTCACCATTGAAGCGATAGCCAAAGCCCCGCAAAGTTTCTATATACTTGGGCTTTTTAGGGTCAGGCTCTAATTTTTCACGTAGATGGCTAACGTGCATATCGATCATGCGCGTTTGCCCCACATAATCATATCCCCAGACACCATTCAATAATTTTTCACGACTCAAGACTCTTCCTGGGCGTTTGATAAAATAGGCTAACAACTCGAACTCTTTTGGGGTCAAGGCTACGGTCTGATCTTTGACCATAACTTTGACTCGTTCTAGATCCACTGTGAAGTCTGGATATTTAAAAAGAGTTTGCTTATCCGCTTTTAGTGTAGGTGTTACTTCCTTAGGCGTGATTCGCCGACTGATCGCCTTTAATCGGGCGATGACTTCGCGAGGCGAAAACGGCTTAGTCAAATAATCATCAGCCCCTAATTCTAACCCAATGATCTTATCAAGTTCTTGATCACGTGCTGTGATGATCAAGATCGGGGTCATCACTTTTTCTTGACGCAAGCGTTTAGTTATCTCTAAACCGTCTAAATTAGGTAACATCACATCCAACAAAATAAAATCATATTCATTATTCAAAGCTAGTTCATAGCCCACTTGACCGTCACTGCTAGTTGTCGTTTGGTAACCATCCTGTTCCAAATTATACTTAAGCAGGGTCTTTATTGCAGTGTCATCTTCAACTACTAATACTTTTTTCACATTCATCCACGACCTTGTTTTTCCAAAGTCGTCCCCCTTTGCATCTTATTCAAATAGTACCAGTCCGATCTCATGTGGTGAGTCTGCATAGATCGCACTTTCAGCTAATTTTAGTTCGCCTTCAAAATTTTTGACTTTTAAACGACAATAAGCTGGACTTTTTTGTAATGCTTCATAAAGTTCATCGCCTGTCGCCACTTTTATCCCATTACATTCAAGGATAATATCACCAACTTCAAGTTTCATCTTAGCTGCTGGTGTCTCTGGTTTGACCGCTACGATCCGCACGCCTTCCGAAGTTTCTACATACCAGCGTTTAGCATCATGATCGGCTTTCAAACGGCTAAATGCTTGCGCCACCAAAATTAATAACAAACCAGCGATCCCATAAAAACCTACCACTGGCACAAAATACGCTACTGCTGCTAAAAGTCCTGCTAAAAACGCAGTCAGATAACTTTGGCGTTGACGTAAGTGTAAGGCCTCTTTTGGTTGTTGCTTATAGATCTTGCAAAAAGCCCCCACAAATAGTGGCACTACCATAAAATGCGTTAAATATTGACTCGGATCAAGCCACTGTTGCCACGAATCAAAATTCATGCCGGGTATAAACATTATCAGTGGAAAAACCGTAAATTCACGCCAAGTATAACCTGCGATCCGGCGCCCACGTTTACCAGCAAAGATCTTGGGACTAAACCAGTCAGTCTTATTTTCACGTGCTAAAAAAGCTTGGAAAAGGGCTAAGATCGCAGTTAAAAGTAAAATAGCACTACCAAATCGTGGTCCCAGGTCATGAGGCAAAATATAGCTTCCCCAACTAGCCTCACTTCCAACCGGTGTCTCACTCAAGACAAATGTCACTATCCCAGTGACCAAAAGCGCTGCTAGACTGAGATCTCCTACGTTAATGAACAAAAGTGTCACTACTGCTAAGAACTGGTATAAAACCAATGTCTGAGTCGGTAAACTCAACCCTAAAACAAGCGCAAACAAGGATCCAAACACTAAAAATAATAGGCCATGTTTGATAAAATGCCGTGCTTCATAAAAATCGCGATCGATCGCGATCCGAAAATTACGGCGTTCATTTTTTAATCGTAATTGATAAGATATCAAGGTCATCAAGATCCCCGCCCAAAATAACGGCTGGATAAAAAAGAGACCTACACTTTTTAAAAGTTGCAAAGATTCCAGTCCTTTCTAAGTGTTTGGTTACATTATAACAATTTTTGCAGATGAAACATACTTATAGCTTTAAAAACCACCATAGTAAAGAAAAGACTGTACCATAGATCCTTCAAAATACAGCTACCGACATCTGAGCTATAGTCAGACAATACACGAAAGGCCCACCACGATACCAAGCATCATGGTGGGCCCTTCGTTTGGTTGACCGGATCGGCTCACTATTTAATTACTAAATTTTTAAGAAACGGCTCATTGAAAGCCCGGAACCTAGAGCACCAATAATGATCCCGATCGCTGCCAACAAGAGATCGATCTGCCATAAAAATGTTCCTGGCGTTAACAACTGATAACCTGTACTTGCCATTGAACTTGACATGACCCCGTATAACCATAAGTACGCAACATCGACCAAAACGATCGGCAAAATAGCGCCTAAAAAGCCCGTCCAAGCACCTTCTAAGATAAATGGCCAACGGATATAACTATTAGTTGCCCCCACTAAACGCATGATCGCAATTTCATTGCTTCGTGATAAGATGGTGATCCGGATCGTGTTGGAGATCAAGAAAACTGCCACAAAAAGCAAGAGCAAGCTGATCACTAAGCCCCAACGCTGGATCGCTGCCATTGCCCTAAATAACTTCTTAGCTGAAGCCCCACCATAGCGTGTATCATGTACATATTGTAACTTTTTAGCTTTTTTAGCTACACTGATAGTTTCAGCTGGGGAGTTCGTATCAACGATAAAAATATCATGAAGGGGGTTATCATCACCCTTGAATAATTGGAATTCCTTTCCATAAGTTCCGACCACATTGTTCAGCTCGTTTTTCTTACTTGAAAAACTGATTTTTTTAACACCATCGATTTTTTGTAACTTTGCTTTCAGCTGTGCTTGCTGTTCTTTAGTTGTATCTCGAGCGATATCGACCCGAACTTGTACATCATTTTCAACATCATGAGCAATTTTATTGATATTTAGCAAGATCGACAATAAGACCCCGACTAAGATCAAAGTCACAGTTACCGCACTAACAGCGGCAACTGACATCCACCCATTACGTTTTAAGCTCTTTAAACTTTCCTTTAAATGGCGCTTAAGCGTGACTGTTTTCATCAGTATAATCCCCCTCTTCTTGATCTCGAACGATCTTGCCATCCGAGATTTCGATCACGCGATGCCGGTATTCATTTACAATAAAACTATTGTGGGTCGCCATAACGATCGTTGTTCCTTCTTGATTGATCTTTTCTAAGATATCCATGATCCCACGCGCAGTGTCTGGATCAAGGTTACCCGTTGGTTCATCAGCGATCAAGATCGTTGGCTTATTTGCGATCGCACGCGCAATTGCGACTCGTTGTTGTTCGCCCCCAGACAATGCATCCGGGAAACTATCTTTTTTATCAGTTAGGCCAACCAGATCTAAGACATGAGCGACCCGTTTTTCTACTTCTTTTGGTTCTTTTTCGATAACGTGAAGCGCATAAGCTACATTTTCAAAAACAGTCAAGCGCGGTAACAATTTAAAATCTTGGAACACGATCCCTAATTCACGCCGTAAAAAAGGGACCTCAGTATTTTTCATACTCTCCAAGTTATGATCATTTACCTTGATATGACCCGAAGTTGGTACTTCTTCATGATACATCATTTTGATAAAGGTCGATTTCCCGGCCCCACTAGGACCAACGACATAAACAAAGTCGCCTTGCTCGATCTTTAAGGAAATATGATCATTTGCCAATGTATCGCCGTCATATTTTTTGACAACATCTTTATATTCTATCAAGCTGTTTCTTCCTTTCTTTTTTAGCTTGGATTTGTTTTTTGTAATTTCCATTGGAGATAAGCATTGATAAATCCGTCTAACTCTCCATCCATTACTGCCTGCGTATTACCTGTTTCAAAATTAGTCCGATGATCTTTGACCATTGAATAAGGGTGGAAGACATAGGAACGGATCTGTGAGCCCCAACCGATATCTAGTTGCTCGCCCTGGATCTCAGCCCGTTTTTTCTCTTGTTCTTCTAACTCGATCTGATACAATTTCGATCGTAACATCTTTTCAGCGGTTGCCCGGTTTTGAAATTGCGAACGCTGAGCTTGACTAGACACAACGATCCCCGTTGGTTCGTGGATCAAGCGCACAGCTGAGGAGGTCTTATTGATATGTTGTCCCCCAGCACCACTAGCTCTAAAGACTTCCATCTTGATATCTTCTGGACGTAATTCTACTTCCACGTCATCATCCAATTCAGGCATAACATTGACTGAAGCAAATGATGTGTGCCGACGCCCAGCTGAATCAAAAGGTGAGATCCGAACTAAGCGGTGGACACCTTTTTCACCACGTAAATACCCATAAGCATTATGCCCTGAGATCGTCAATGTTACTGACTTGATCCCAGCTTCATCACCGGGTTGATAGTCTTGTGTCGTGACTGTAAAATTATGCTGCTCAGCCCAACGAGTATACATCCGCAACAACATTGAACCCCAATCTTGTGACTCAGTTCCCCCAGCACCTGGGTGGATCTCCAAGATCGCATCATCTTTATCGTAGGGCTCATTTAGCAATAATGTCAGCTGGTAACTTTCTAACTTTTGTTTAGTCGTAGCATAGGTTTCAGCTAATTCAGTCAACATTTCAGCTTCAGGTGCTTCTTGGACCAATTCATATAAAACTTCTAATTCTTCGACCGCCGTAGCTAATTGGTGAAAATTATCATATTTAGCTTTGAGCTCGTTATTTTCGTTGATGACCGTTTGGGCTTTAGTTTGATCATCCCAAAAACCCGGTTCAGCCATCTTCATTTCATTTTCTGAAATGAGTTCTTCCAGACCTTCTAAGTCAAAGAGACCCCCTAAAGTCCGAAATTTTAGCTTTCATCGCTTCGATTTCTTTCTTATATTCATTAATTTCCATATTATTCCCTCAATTATAAATTACTCGTATGCAAGTTAAAAGAAGATCAGTCAAAACTGGTCTTCTTCTAACTATTAGCGACTAATATTTTGACGGATCTCAGCTTTCAAGAAGAGACGGGTCACATCATACTCAATGTCACCGACCATTTGTTCAAACATTCTGAAACCGTCTGATTGATATTCAACTAACGGATTTAGCTGGCCGTAACCACGCAAACCGATCGATTGGCGTAACTGATCCATCTCATCGATATGATCAGTCCAACGTGCATCGACCACACGCAAAATAACAACTTTTTCAAATTCTAGCATTTGAGCTTTATCATTTAATTGGGCTTCTTTAGCAGCGTAGTTTTCTTCAGCTTTTTGCATCAAGTAGGAAACGATCTCATCTTGGCTCTTACCAGCAAAATCATCTTTACTGATACTATCTTCATTGACCATCGCTCCGATCGCAAAATCAACGATCCCCTCCAAATTCCAGTCTTTTTTATCGCCGACTGTGTTCATTTGAACATTATGTTCGACCGTCCGCTTGATCATCGGCATAATGACTGGTTTCAAAGAGTCAGTTTCCATGATGACTTGTTGACGCTGCGAGTAGATGACCTCACGTTGGGCCCGCATCACGTCATCATATTGTAAAACTTGCTTACGTGTATCGTAGTTATTACCTTCGACCCGTTTTTGCGCGGATTCTACTTGACGCGTGATCATCTTAGATTGGATCACAGTATCATCTGCAATATTCATCGTTTCATAGAAATGTTTGATCCGTTCAGAACCAAAACGCAACATCAGATCATCTTCAAGTGAAAGGTAAAACTGTGTCACACCAGGATCACCTTGACGTCCCGAACGACCACGTAACTGATTATCGATGCGACGTGATTCATGGCGCTCTGTTCCGATAACAGCCAAACCACCGATCTCACGCACACCAGGTCCTAACTTGATGTCAGTCCCGCGCCCAGCCATGTTTGTCGCGATCGTTACAGCACCACGTTGCCCAGCATTGACCACGATCTCAGCTTCTTTAGCGTGATTTTTAGCATTCAATACCGCATGGGGGATCCCCGCTTGCTCTAACATTTGAGATAATAACTCAGACGTTTCGACTGCTACTGTACCGACCAAAACTGGTTGCCCAGTCGCATGGCGTTCTTTGATATCTTCAACAACAGCTTTAAATTTACTTTCTAAAGTCGAATATAACAGATCTGGACGGTCCTCACGCAAGATCGGACGGTTCGTTGGGATCGTTACAACTTCCATGTTGTAAATTTCACGAAATTCTTCTTTTTCAGTTTTAGCTGTCCCAGTCATCCCGGAGAGCTTTTTATACATTCTAAAGAAATTTTGGTAAGTGATGTTAGCCATCGTCTTAGTTTCTTCTTCGATCTTAACATGCTCTTTAGCTTCGATCGCTTGGTGCAAGCCATCTGAATAGCGACGACCATCCATGATACGTCCAGTAAATTGGTCAACGATCATGACCTCATCATTTTGGACCACATAATCTTTATCGCGTAACATGATGTAGTTAGCACGTAAAGCATTATCTAAGTGGTGATTCAAAGCTGTGTTGTCAGGATCAAATAAGTTAGTCAAGCCAAAATATTTTTCACCTTTTTGGATGCCTTCTTCGGTCAAAGAAACAGTTTTCGATTCTAGATCCACTTTAAAATCTTCGTCTTTTTTCAAAGTCTTAGCAAAGCGATCAGCCCGAGTATATAACTGAGTAGCTGCAGTTGCTTGTCCAGAAATGATCAACGGTGTTCTTGCTTCATCGATCAAGATCGAATCGACCTCATCGACGATAACAAAGTTCAATGGACGTTGGACCATATCTTCGCGGTAAACTACCATGTTATCACGTAAGTAATCAAAACCAAGCTCACTGTTAGTTGAGTATGTGATATCACAAGCATAAGCTTCGCGTTTTTCTTCTGGAGTCTTATCTGCAACATTCAAACCGACCGTTAGACCGAGCCAATTGTATAATTCACCCATCTCAGTAGCATCACGACTTGAAAGATATTCGTTAACGGTAACAACATGGACCCCTTCACCTGATAAGGCATTGAGGTAGACCGGCATTGTCGCAGTCAAGGTTTTACCTTCACCAGTCCGCATTTCGGCAATATTACCTTCATGTAATACTGTACCCCCGATGATTTGGACCCGGTAAGGGTATAGCCCCAACACACGTTTAGCCCCTTCGCGTGCGACCGCAAAGGCTTCCGGCAAGAGATCATCTAAAGTTTCACCATTTTGATAGCGTTGTTTAAATTCAGGGGTCTTTGCTTTTAATTCTTCATCGGACAAAGCTTCCATATCATTGGCATAAGCTTCGACTTGATCAGCGATCTTTCCAAGGCGTTTTAATTCGCGTTTATCACTTTCGACCCATTTTTTTAGGACATTTGCCATTTACTTTATAAATCCTTTCTGCAACGATTACATTATTTTTTTCAAATAAAAATATACTTCTTCTTATTTTAGCATTTTATTGTTGCTCAAACAATTACAATTAGACTACAAAAAGCGCCTGAAATATATCAGGCGCTTAAAGCATCACAAGGATAGCTTAGTTATTAGCTTCGATCAAGCCGTAACGACCATCTCTACGACGATAGACAATGTTTGTGCCTTCAGTTTCTGCATCTTCATAGATAAAGAAATCATGACCTAACATGTCCATCTGCAAGATAGCTTCTTCCACGTCCATTGGTTTCAATGCAACGCTCTTTGTACGGACAACTTCGAATTTTTTATCTTCTTTTTCAGCTTGTTTTGGATCTTCGGTCGGAACGAATTCCATATGCTTGAAGCCCTTTTCGCGTGATTTGCGGTTGAGTTTTGTCTTATATTTTCTGATTTGACGTTCAAGCTTATCCGTTACCAGATCAATGCTTGCATACATATCTGGTGAAGTCTCTTCGGCACGCAATACCAAGTATGGAAGCGGGATCGTAACTTCTACCTTGCTGTTCTTGTCAGAATACACTTTAAGATTTACGTGAGCGGTAGAATTAGATGTATCCTCAAAATACTTTTCAAGCTTGGAAAGTTTCTTTTCCACATATTCACGGATCGCACCCGTAACCTCAATATTTTCACCACGAACATTAATCTTTAACATGATAACCTCTCCTTTCACAACTAAGCATTTTATATGCTTAAAAGACTAGGTATATACTTTATTAGTCTTACCTTATCTCTATTTTCATTATAATAGAAAGCGGTTAAATTAACAATTAATAACTACTCAACATTTATAAAATTTTATATATCACCGGGCTAGTGTCACTGAGCGCACACAGCCACAATTATGGGCCAACAACAATTCACGCGCATGATACAAAGTACTACCTGTCGTATAGATATCATCTACTAACAAAATGTTTTTACGTTCTAGATCAGCTGGTCCGCAGTAGCCAAAAGGTTGAGGCGTTGCCAGTCTTTCTTGCCGTGATTTATGCGACTGTGGACAACGGTCAAATTTTTTTAAATGATATAAGTACATCTTCTTAGGTATATCTGGTAAAAAACCAACAACTTGATCAAAACCTCGGGCAGCTAAGGTTTGTTCATCGACAGGGATCACGACTACTAACCAGCCTCGATGCAAATACTTTTTACAGTGATCTTGCAAGGTCTTGACAAATATTTGGCGTAAGCGGTAATCACCTTGAAATTTATAAGCTTCAAAGTACGCACGCATATTAGGTTCGGCATAAACGTAAAAGGCCTTGTTATACAATAGCTCGGTTTGCAACTTCCGCCAGCGAAGACAATCTTGACACAATTTACGCTGCTTTTGTTTACGGCCACATCCCGGACAACTCGTTTTTTCAGCGATCGCAACAAACTTTTGGTGGCACTTTTCACAGAGTGGTACAGTTTCAAAAGCTCGGAAACTAAAAAACCAGCGCCAGGAAAAATCAAACGCTAATGTGGTATTACAAAGTAGACATTTCATCATTTTTTAACAACTGCTCAGCTTTTTGATTCAACAGCTTGATCTGTTTTTTAGCCGCGCGTAAAGCAAAGGTCATCTCCTGATAAGTAAAGACTACCTCGCCTGATGGATAGTCTTTATCTCTGCCAACACGCCCAGCGATCTGAACTAAGACCGTCTCAGAAAAAAGCGGTGCATCCGCTTGTAATACCATGACATTTAAACGTGTGATCGTGATCCCTCGTTCAAGGATAGTCGTCGTTACCAAATATTGATCGATCCCAGTTCGCAAGTTTTTGACTTTTTGTAGGCGGTCAGGATCAAGTGCCGAAACGCATTCCCCCTTTAGCGTAGGCCATAAATGCTGTAATTCTTTTAAAATCGGCTTTAACATGGCGATCTGTGGAACAAATACTAGAAAAGGTATTTTATTTTTTACCCACTTGATGAGATATTTTTTTGTTCTTTCTTCAATTTTTTGCTTTGGAAAACGAAGCTTGACTAATGTTATTTCGGGTAATAAATGCCGATGATGGCGTAGTGGTAGACAGGTGACTGCTAACTTATTTTGGTGGATCTGCTGTTTTAAATAACGATCAGGGGTCGCCGTTAAATATAGCGTACTCGAATTTATTTTTTTAGCATGTGTGACGGCATAATGTAATTGACGGTCATTAATATAGGGAAAAGCATCAACTTCATCGATCACCAATAGATCGAAGGCGTGATAAAATCGCAATAGTTGATGCACCGTGCACACCACTAACTGGGTATAGGTATATTCTTGCCCACTATTTTGATACAGCAAACAGCTTTTGACTTTTGGAAAGGCCTGGCACAAACGCGGATATAATTCATTACACACATCGACCCGCGGTGTCGCCAAACAGACCCGCTGTTGATCTAACAAAGCAAAATTTAGTGCTTCAAATAGCATTTCAGTTTTCCCCGCTCCAGTTACAGCCCATAATAGCCGTTCTTGTTTGCGTTTGACTGTTTGCAATAATTCTTTAGCCGCCTTCTTTTGCCATAAAGATAATCTTGGTTTTTTCTCCAACAGATCTTGGGAATACTTTTTAAAATCGTTGGCTTCGGGTATACTATAAAGTGACATGGTCGTCGTCAAACGCCCCCATGCTAAGCAAGCTGGACAATAATAACTCTTATCTGGCAAAGCGTAATTTGCTCTTGGCGCCTGAAAACCACAGCGTTGACAAAATATGCGCCCCTTTTTTACGAGCACAGCTGGACGTTGTTTGAGCTTGGTCGAGTCTAAAGCTACACCTAAGGCTTGGAGCTGAGGGCCACTTAATTGTCGACCCATCAATAAATTCAATGTTTTTTCCATTTTCTCACCTCACTTATAAAATACGCAAATTATGCGTAAAATTATTTGTGAGCTTCAAGAATAATAGTAGTAGGATCTGTGAAGCTACTAAAACAATAACTCTTTAAGGGGGAAGCTATATCCTTTTGATTTCACAATATAGCTATATTTTTCTTGGATAAACCATATCTTACCTTAAAACAAGATGGTGTGATCGAGATCGTGATCAAAAAATCGCAATTCATCTGTAATATCAAACGAACTGAGACCGAAGAAGAAGCGCGGGCCTTTATCGATGAGATCAAAACCAAACATCGCAAAGCTACCCATAACTGTTTTGCCTACACTTTAGGTCTAAATGACGAGATCCAACGGGAAAGTGACAATGGTGAGCCTTCTGGGACGGCTGGTGTACCAATGTTGGATGTCCTCAAGAAAAATCAGGTGCATAATGTTTGTGCCGTAGTGACACGTTACTTTGGTGGGATCAAACTAGGGACTGGAGGCTTGATCCGTGCTTACGGTGGTGCTGTTGCCCAAGCTCTAAAAGAATTAGGGATCGTTAAACGTGTCGTACAAACTGAACTTTCATTAAAAGTCAGCTACCCATTATTAGGCAAGTTGCAAAATTATTTGGAAAGTCAGCCAGTATTTACCTTAGCGACCAACTACACTGAAGAAGTCGAGGTCGTGATCGCAGTCGATATGGATCTTGCTGATGAACTGATGACTAAGATCACGGATCTGTTGAATGGGCGCGTAACGATCACAGTCGGAGAAAATCGCTACCACGAGATCGATTTTGATCCCCATCAAGCCTAAAAAATACGCCATCCTTGAACTGAGATGGCGTATTTTTTATGTAATTCATTTATGTTCAAATAAGTGGCTGACTTTCAAAACTAAATATTTGATCCCATTCAATAAAGGTTGGCGTGTATCGCCGACTAAGCCGATCGCTTCAACAAATAGTTCTAGACCAAATAATGTTGCAACTGTCAGTAAGATCGAACCCCATAAATTAGACAAGGGATACAGCAATGAAATAAACGAAAAGATCAATGCGATCCCATAGATCACCAACACAGTCTGGCGATGGGTCAATCCCATCTGCATCAAGCGATGGTGCAAGTGATGCTTATCAGCTTGTGAGATCGGCTTCTTATTCAAAAGTCGACGTAAGATCGCATATAAAGTATCTGTGATCGGAACTCCCAAAATAATCACAGGGATGATCAACGTGATAAAAGTTGCATTCTTCAAACCATAAAGCGAGAAAACAGAGATCATAAAACCAATAAACAGCGAACCAGTATCACCTAAATAGATCTTAGCAGGATGAAAATTATACGGTAAAAAGCCCAATAAAGCAGCTACCAAAGTCGCCATCATGATCGAAATAAAGGTCGACGTCACATTCAAGAAGAAATATCCCGTCAAGGCACTAGTTGAAAGCGCAATGATCGCGACCCCTGTAGCTAAGCCATCCAACCCATCGATCAAATTGACTGCGTTAGTGATCCCTAAGATCCAGATCAACGTTATCGGCAAACTAAACCAGCCTAGAGAAACGACTCCAAGAAATGGTACAGTCAAAGTCGTCATTTTGATATTAGCAATAAAATAAACTACCAATGCAGCCAGTGTGATCCCTAAAACTTTTTGGCGCGGTTTCAATTCAAAAATATCATCGATCATTCCCGTCATAATGATCAAGCTTTGAGCCAACAATAAAGCGACTAGTTGGCTTAAGGGATATTGATCGCGTAATAAAAAGAAATTTGTCGTATTAAACGCAACAAAGATGGCTAACCCCCCCATAGTCGGCATCGGTATCCGATTAACTCGCCGAGCATTGGGATTATCAACTGCTCCGATCCGAAAAGATAAACGCCGGACCAACGGAGTCAGCACTAAAGCTAGGACAAATGTTGCTAATAACGACGCAAGGATTTTGTACATATAGCGTCCTCTTTCCATCAAATCCTCAAAGACTGAGAATTCATTATCAGCTAAAAAGCCTATAATCCAAGTATCATTTTACCATAAACCAACGAATGGGTCATTTTTTGCATAAAAAAAATTAAAAAAGGACGTGAAATAAACCTTCCACGTCCCTAATAGCTTATTTTTTCAAGTGGTAGCTATAGGTCGACACGATAATATTTTCGTGGGCCCCTAAAGCTGACCGTAAGCGTAAACTCGTCTGATTATGCAAGATATTTTGCCAAGGTTTTTTCGGTACAAATTGCGGTACCAAAACCGTCAACGAGTAATTGCGTTGCTTAGCATCCTTAGCGATCACATCGCAAAAACGCAAAACTGGTGGCACGACTGACCGATATGAAGAATGCAGATCAACAAAGCGTACATCAGGAAATGCCATTTTGAATTCCTGCGCTGTTTCGTGTTCTTTTTTAGGATTAGTATCAAACGAAACATGCATTGCGATCACATTATCACTGATCGAACGTGCATAGTTGATCGCTCCGGTCGTTACGTGTGTGACCGAGCTAACTAGCACGATGACCGTTGAACCGGAATAATCATGCAATTGTTGTTCTTCACTTAAGCGCAATTGAGCCGCTACAGTAATATAATGACTATGGACCTTATAAAACCCAAAGAGTAGTACCGGCATAATGATCAAATATGGCCAAACATTATCAAAGTGTAACCAAAATAAAAAGACCACTAAAGCAAAGGAGATCACTGCTCCTAATAGATTAAAACAAGAATTTAAGATCCAATGTTTGCACTTGTGACGCTTCCAATGGATCAACATTCCTGATTGCGAGAGGGTAAATGGTACAAAAACACCGACTGCATACAATGGGATCAACAAATTAGTCTGACCGTTAAAGATAAAGATCAACACGATCGCCCCGATCGCTAATGCAATGATCCCATTGGAATAGCCTAAGCGATCACCTTTATCCATAAACATATGGGGCATAAATTTATCTTTGGCCAAGTTATAAGCTAAGATCGGGAAGGCCGAAAAACCGGTATTAGCTGCCACTGCCAAGATCATAGCCGTCGATAATTGCAATAAATAGTAGAAAATACCGTGACCAAAAACAGCACCGGCGATCTGAGAAAGCACTGTTTGTTTAGGATCTGGCAAAACACCTAGATAATAACTCAAAAAGGTGATCCCACTAAAGAAGACCGCTAAGATCAACGACATGATCGCTAACGTATTCGCCGCATTACGCTTTTTAGGCTCTTTAAAATTAGGCACTGCATTACTGATGGCTTCTACCCCAGTCAATGAAGATGAACCAGCTGAAAAAGCTTTTAAAAACAGCAACAATGACATCCCTGGTACTGCATCACCAATATGAGCTGCGGCTGAATATTGGATCTTACCTGTTGCAATATTAAATAAGCCCAAGGCGACCATCGAAACGATCATGATCACAAAAAAGTACACTGGGACCGTCAAAAACGAAGCTGATTCGCGCATCCCGCGTAAATTCAATGTCATGATAAATAAAACGATCACAACAGAGATCAAAACACTGTGTGCTTGTAAGCTCGGGATCGCTGATGTAATAGCTTCTGTTCCTGATGTGACTGAAACAGCCACGGTCAGCATATAATCAACTAAAAGTGATCCACCGGCAACTAAGCCTGCGCTTGTCCCCCAATTTTTGGTCGCAACTACATAAGCTCCGCCTCCAGAAGGATAAGCATTAATGATCTGACGATACGACATCGTGATCGCAAATAACAAGAGTAACACGATCCCAGCAGCTGGTAATGCATACCAGGTCGCAGCAGCCGATAAAATAAATAGTGCTGTTGTGATCTGTTCTGTCCCGTATGCCACTGATGACAACGCATCTGAGGAAAGCAAGGCCAAAGCTTTGAATTTAGTCAAAGACTGCCCACTTTCTTCAGCGGTTTTTAATGGTTGTCCGATCAATAATCTCTTTAAATATCGATACATAAACAGAAAAACCCCTTTTAGCTAGTTAGCCATTTTGATAGCTACTGGCTGATTAGATTTTAAATTCAAAATTTCTAGGTCACTTCAAAAAGTAACAGTTGAATTTTACACCAATCTCACAAAAAAAGCACCCTAAATTTTTAGGATGCTTCAAAAAATTTTGATTTAACTTGCTTACATCATTGGCCCTTGTGGCATTTGAGCTGCAACATCATTGTTTTCTTCTGGCTTATCAGCCACAACTGCTTCAGTTGTTAACAATAGAGCTGAGACAGAAGCCGCATTTTGTAGCGCTGAACGAGTTACTTTAGTTGGATCAACGATCCCAGCTTCGATCATATCGACCCATTCATCAGTAGCAGCATTATAACCGATGCCAGCTTTTTGTTCCTTGAGCTTTTCAACGATCACAGAGCCTTCTTTACCAGCGTTGATCGCAATTTGACGAACTGGTTCTTCAAGGGCACGTTTAACAATATTGATACCTGTTTGTACATCACCAGCTTCACTCAAAGTAGCTACATCATCGATCACATCGATCAAAGCTGTCCCACCACCAGGAACAAAACCTTCTTCAACAGCTGCGCGTGTAGCATTCAAAGCGTCTTCGATCCGGTATTTGCGTTCTTTTAATTCAGTCTCAGTAGCAGCCCCGACTTTGATAACCGCTACCCCACCAGCTAATTTAGCTAAACGTTCTTGGAGTTTTTCTTTATCAAATTCAGAGGTCGTTTCAGCGATCTGCTTTTTGAGTTGTTCAACACGTTCAGCGATCTGTGCTTTATCTCCAGCACCTTCGACGATCGTTGTATTTTCTTTTGTAACTGTTACACGACCAGCTGTCCCTAATTGATCTAAAGTCGTGTCCTTTAATTGAAGACCGAGATCATCTGTGATCACAGTTGCACCAGTTAAAACAGCGATATCTTGTAACATTTCTTTACGACGATCACCAAAACCTGGAGCTTTAACTGCTACCACATTGAATGTCCCACGGATCTTGTTTAAAACAAGCGTTGGCAAGGCTTCACCATCAACATCGTCAGCGATGATCAACAATGGACGACCTTGTTCAACGATGGATTGTAACAATGGTAAAACTTCTTGGATGTTAGAGATCTTCTTGTCAGTTACCAAGATATATGGATTTTCAAGATCTGCTTCCATCTTGTCATTATCAGTTACCATGTATTGAGAAAGGTAACCGCGATCAAATTGCATACCTTCGACAACATCTAATGAAGTATCGATTCCTTTAGATTCTTCGATCGTGATCACACCGTCATTACCGACCTTTTCCATGGCATCAGCGATCAATTTACCAACTTCTTCATTAGCTGAAGAAATCGATGCGATCTGAGCAATATCACTCTTAGATTCAACTTTATGTGACATCTTGTGCAAAGCATCTACCGCAGCTTTAGTAGCCAACTCGATCCCGCGCCGGATACCTACTGGGTTAGCACCAGCCGTCACATTTTTCATTCCTTCGTTAACGATCGATTGTGTCAAAACAGTAGCTGTTGTAGTCCCATCACCAGCAATATCATTAGTTTTTGAAGCTACTTCGGCTACAAGCTTAGCACCCATATTTTCAAAATGATCTTCTAATTCGATCGCCTTAGCGATCGTTACACCATCATTTGTGATCGTTGGTGTACCGTATGATTGTTCCAAAACAACATTGCGCCCCTTAGGACCGATCGTTGATTTTACAGTATCAGCTAACTTATCTACACCAGCAAGCATTTTTGCGCGTGCATCTTCTGAAAACTTGATTTCTTTTGCCATTTCCAATTCACCTCATACGAATTAAGTTCAATGTTTACTTACTATATTTATTCCACAACAGCAAGAATATCTTTTTCGTGCATTACTAAATATTCTTGGCCTTCAAATTCAACTTGAGCACCAGCGTACTTGTCAAAAACGACAACATCACCGACTTTAAGTGTCATTTCTAATTTTTTGCCATCATCAAGGATACGTCCCGTACCAACAGCAACAACTTTAGCTGTTTGTGGTTTTTCTTTAGCACCGCCGGCTAAGACGATCCCTCCCACAGTTTTTTCTTCTTCTTTTTCGACCTCTAAAATCACGCGATCTCCTAATGGTTTAAGCACGTTATATCCCTCCAAATTCTTTTTAGCACTCTAACAACTTGAGTGCTAATCGATTACAACTATTACTATACTAACTTTACTTTTAAATTGCAAGCATTTTATCACTCGTACCCCCAGAGTGCTAAAATATTTTTGAATTTAGTTTGAATAAATAGCGGTAAAAACATATAATCTAACTATGAAACTTTATAGTTAGGATCTTTATTGATGAAAAAAAAGTTACAATTAAATTCACTTATCATTTTAAGTGTCTATTGTGGCACAATGACTTTGACCCCTTTATTGTGGATGATCTTCAAAAATGCCTGGTATTACCCAGTCGTGACCGTTTTAGAGCTCATTGGTTGTGGGACGATGCTCTACTTGGCGCATAAATTTTCTTTTAAGGATCGTTTTTTGCGCACTTCAAAAAAACTTGCACTTCGCCAAGAAATTTATTACATTATCTTTGGTACACTAGCGCTTATTTTGTGGCAATGGCTCAGTTCATATATAGAGAGCGCTCTTCTCGGACAGCCCAGTTATTCGGCTAATACTGGTTATCTTTTGACGGTCCTTACCAAATATCCATACTATCTGGTAAATATTGTCATCTTGGCTCCGATCATGGAAGAATTTGTCTTTCGCAAGGCCTTATTTGCTAATCTTAGCTCCGTGATCGATCCAATCGGAGCTGCCCTTGCCTCTAGTTTGCTTTTTAGTTTTGCTCATCAAGACGGACATTATCTGACTTATGCTGGCATTGGACTAGTGCTTTGTTTTCTATATGCTAAGACGGGCCGCTTACGCATCACGATCTTAGCCCATAGTTTAATGAACTTGCTTATTATTATAAGTGCTTGGTAACAAAAAGGATGTGTGCACCACACATCCTTTTTCATAGTTATTCAAAGTGTTGCAAAAAATAGATCAAAGTCTGCAATTCATTAGTTAGATCGACATTTTGGACGCGAACATCATTAGGGACCGTGATCCGCAAAGGAGTGAAGTTCAAGATCCCCTTGATACCGGCTGCAACTAATTCATCCGTCACGCTCTGAGCTTTATCAGCTGGAACAGTCAAGATCGCGATCTCTATTTGCTGTAGTTGAAGTTGCTCTTGCATATCTTCCATCGGATAGACTGGGATCCCGCTTTGGATCAAACCGGTGATCTTTGGGTCAATATCAAAAGCCGCACTGATCCGTGCGTTATTGCTCTTGTGAAAGTTATAATTCAACAACGCATGGCCTAGATTGCCCACTCCGATCAAAGCTACATTATTTAATTTATCTTGTCGTAGCGTCTTTTTGAAAAATGCTTGCAAGCTTGCGATATCATAACCGTAACCACGCTTGCCTAAAGCACCAAAATATGAGAGATCACGTCGGATCGTTGCTGGATCGATCTTAACAGCTTCCGCTAATTCAGTCGAAGAGACATGCTTCTTACCAGCATCCGCTAAAATGTTGAGATAACGGTAATAGATCGGCAAACGTTTAGCCGTTGCCTTAGGAATATTTGGGGTCACCATCTAGTTTCTCCTCTCAGATTGATCAATATGATAAATTTTAGCATAACAACTGTACTAAAGAAATTAAAAAATTGTAAATTAATTCACAATATAGCCAATAAATGCTGTTTTGGCGCGGTTTTATTTTTTTAACTTTGTGAATCGACTAATTATTCAAGTAGGTGAAAAAATGATTTTATTACAAGCACAACAAGTCGCTCGCCATTTTGGGGCGGATGTCTTGTTTGAAAATATCGATCTTGATATTCAGGAACATTCTCGGATCGCTTTGGTCGGAAAAAACGGTGCCGGTAAATCGACACTTTTAAAAATGATCATCGGACAACAGGCGCCTGATGAAGGCCAGATCGTAACAAAAAAAGGCTTAACAATAGGCTATCTTGCCCAAAATACGGGACTTGAATCTGATAAAACGATCTATGAAGAAATGCTCAGCGTCTTTGATAGTTTACGCCAAATGGAACAAGATCTCCACAGATTAGAGGCTAAGATCGCTGATCCAAATGCTGAGCATGCCTCTAAAGCTTATCAACAACTACTAAATCGCTATGATCAACTATTGCATGATTTTAAAGAACAAAACGGTTATGGTTATGAAAATGAGATCCGTTCTGTTTTACACGGTTTTCATTTTTATCCAGCAGATCTTGACCGCCCGATCGCCTCGCTTTCTGGAGGCCAAAAGACCCGCCTAGCCTTGGCTAAACTCCTTTTGGAAAAACGTGATCTTTTGATCTTAGACGAACCGACTAACCACTTAGACATCGAAACTTTAACTTGGTTAGAAGGTTATATCCAAAATTATCAAGGCGCACTCTTGATCGTTTCTCATGACCGCTATTTTCTAGATAAGATCGTCAATGAGGTTTATGAGATCACACATGGTAAAGCCCACTATTACAAAGGAAATTATTCTAACTATATCACTGAACGCGAAAAAAGAGCTCAGTTAGCGTGGAAGAACTATGAAAAACAACAGGCCGAGATCCATAAACTTGAAGATTTCGTCAATAAAAATCTCGTGCGGGCTTCTACAACTAAACGCGCTCAAAGTAAACGTAAACAGCTTGAAAAAATGGATCGCCTCGCTCGTCCTGAAGGCCCCGAAAAAAATATGCATTTTCGCTTCAAAGCCGAGCAAGAAAGTGGCAATGTCGTTTTAACAGTCAGTGACGGTGCGATCGGCTATGACGATCAGATCATTTCTGAACCGATCAACTTTGAGCTGCGCAAGCGCCAAATCTTTGCAGTTGTAGGGCCAAACGGGATCGGTAAATCGACCTTATTAAAAAGTATTCTTGGTAAACGCCCTTTCATCAAAGGAAAAGCTACATTTGGTACCAATGTTCATCCCGGTTACTACGATCAAGAGCAACACGATCTTCACCCACAAAAAACCGTCTTAAATGAACTTTGGGATGATCATCCAACGACACCCGAAAAAGATATCCGTTCGCTCTTAGGGAGTTTTCTTTTCAGTGGCGACGATGTCAAAAAGATAGTCCACAGTCTATCTGGGGGCGAAAAAGCACGTTTGTTACTGACAAAACTTGCGATGAAACACGATAATTTCCTAATTCTAGACGAACCGACCAACCATTTAGATATTGACAGTAAAGAGGTCTTAGAGCAAGCTATCAAAGAATTTGATGGCACGATCCTCTTAGTCTCACACGACCGTTATTTCATCAACAAAGTAGCTACCAGCGTCTTAGAGATCGCTCCAACGGGTAGCACACTTTATCTAGGTGATTATGACTATTATGTAGCTAAAAAAGAAGAACAAGCTGAGTTGGCTCAAGCAAGAGCCAAGGAAACTCAGGCTACAGTCGTAACTAAAAAAGAGCTCTCTGCAGGAAAACAAAGCTATGCTCAAAGTAAAGAGCAGCAAAAAATGGAACGCAAACTCACACGTAAAGTCGCTGAATTAGAAGCTAAAGTTGAGGAACTCGATGAAAATAAGACCAAATTAGAACAAGCGATGGCATTACCAGAAAACTTCAATGACCTCGATAAGATGGCAAAATTACAAGCACAGCTCGAAACGCTCACGACCCAATTAGCAAAAGCAGAAACAGCTTGGGAAAATAGTAGCCTGGAACTGGAAAATTTCAAAAGTGAAAACTAGAGCACAAAACAGATAACTTCTAAACATTGACCAACAGGTATCTTTAAAAGAGATGTTATCAATAAAGCATTAAAAGAGCTAGGACAACTATAGTCTAAACCTCTTTTTACACTCACAAACCTAAAAAGAAGAAGACCACTCGAATTTTTTGAAAATTTTGAAAAATTCGGATGGTCTTCTTTTTGTTTTTATTATTTGGTGATATTTTTTGAACTACTGGTAGACATTTTCCACATATTCAATGCCATCAACGCTATTTTCATTTGTCGATTTATCTTTTTCTTACTTCAGTCAACCACATGGCAACAATCTTTCCATAGAAAGTCGCCATGTACAAACTGAGTTGATTTATGTTATAACCACTGTGCATGGGTTTATCTCCTTTCTTTTTTGGGGATAGACTACGGGGCATCAGTCCTTTTTATTTATAGTATACAAAGACGGTCGTAAATGAACGATTTTTAAGTCCATTTACGACCGTTTTTTGAAGCCTTATGGTCACAGCCTCGTGTTGTTCGTAGAGCTCTATTCTTAATTTACCTAGGCTTCTTCTAACCAATCAAATTCTAAACTTGGATCAGCATTTAGATCTAGACCAGCAAATATCTTATCCTTGTAAGCCGCATAACCAGCAGCTCCGATCATTGCTGCATTATCACCACAAAGTTTCAAAGGTGCTTTTAATAATTCAACATCTTCAAATTGTTTCAACTCTTCATCTAAACGATCACGTAAGCCTTGATTAGCTGCCACACCACCAGCCAAGATCAATTGTTTGACCGGATAATTCTCTAATGCCCTGACTGTTTTTTGAGCTAAAACATCAACGACGCTTTGTTGGAAACTAGCAGCCAAGTCAGCCTTATCCAAGGTCTCTTTTACTTGATCAGCATGATGGACCGTATTGATAAAGGCACTCTTTAATCCACTAAAACTAAAGTCATAGTTGTCTTCTTTTTCCATTGCACGTGGGAAAGCAAACGTGTCTTTGCCTTTATGCGCTAATTCATCTATCTCTTTTCCAGCTGGATACGCTAAGCCTAAAACACGCCCGACTTTATCATACGCTTCCCCCGCTGCATCATCACGCGTCTCACCAATGATCTTAAAGTCATTTGGTCCAGCAAGATAGACTAATTCCGTATGTCCACCTGAGACAAGTAACGCTAAAGCTGGAAATTTGATCTCACCAGCAAAATTGGCAGCATAGATATGCCCTGCCATATGATTTACTGGGATCAAGGGAAGATCATGCGCAAAAGCGATCATCTTAGCGGCTGTGACCCCAACTAATAATGATCCCACTAAACCTGGACCGTAAGTCACAGCTACAGCATCCAAGTCGGCATAAGTCACATCTGCTTGCTCTAAGGCATCCGCAATACATAAAGTTATCTGTTCGATATGGTGCCGACTAGCCACTTCGGGAACGACGCCACCAAAACGCTTGTGGCTCTTGATCTGGGTCGCGACGATATTTGATAGGATCTTATTACCATTTTCGATCACTGCAACGCTCGTCTCATCACAGCTTGATTCAAAAGCCAAAATCAAATTCTGATTTTTTTCCATCCTTTTTCAACTCTCTTTTTTAAATTTCTATTTACCAAGTTATAGCTATATTCTAGTCCATCTTCATCTTTGTAATAAGCATTTTTAATAGCTACTTCTTTAAAACCTGCTCGTCTATATAGCGCTTGTGCTTCTAAATTGCTACGTCTGACATCTAAACTCAAATGGCGGCATCCATATTTTTTAGCTTCAGTCTGCAAAGTCTCTAACATCATCAGACCTAAGCCTTGATGTTGATATTCTGGTAAAACTGCAATGTTAGTCACATGCGCTTCACTAGGTCCGTAAGTAAAGTCACATCCTGCAAAAGCTACCATGCGATCTTCATAGCGCACAACGATATAAAGAGAGGTCAGTTTATTTTGAATATGCTTTTCAAAATCTTCGTAGCTCCAAGGTTGATCTCCCGCATATACTGCACTTTCGATCTCAAGCATTTCAGCAATGTCGGGGATGATCGCACGACACATCAAATAATTTTTATCCTCAACGACTACATTATGACAACCAAAATCTAAATTAGGTCTTGCTTGAACTGGTTTTAGCAACGCCAAAAGTTTATCTTTATACTTTTTCAACATAAGAATCCGCTTGATCCTTTCCAGGGTGTTTTTCCATCCATTGTACTTCTGCTTGTGTCAAACGTAAATAATGTGGCACAAATGTCAAAGTATCCGCTACAGGGCGATCTTTACCCAAAAGTCCTAACAAATATGCACTCGGATAATCATCTTTAGGAGCACTAAAACGATAATTATCAGCTGTCAGAAGTTCTTCAAAGCGTTCACGATAAACTTTGGCATCTCCGATCAAGCAAACTTTTTTATCCTTTAAAAATTCGCATAATTCTACGACTGAGAGATGTTGATCAGGTAAAACTTCAACTAGCTTGCCTGCTTTATTTTGATAAACACCGACAAAAACATTTTCCCGACGCGCATCAAAGATCGGTACTAAAAGTTCAGCCGTATCATTTTGACAATTAGCTGCCAAAAGTTCTAGACTTGAAACTCCAACTAATTCCTTATTCAATGTAAAAGCTAGCGTCTTAGCAGCCGTCACTCCGATCCTAAGTCCAGTGTATGAACCTGGTCCGGCAGAAACAACGATCCGGTCAAGATCTTGTGGTGTTGTATCTGACTTTTGGAGCATTTCAGAAATGATCGGCATCAAAGTCGTACTGTGCTTTCGTGCCATATTGAGCGTTGTTTCTGCTAATAACGTATCATCTTCTAAAACCGCCACGCTCAAAGGACGATTTGAAGTATCCAAGGCTAATATCTTCATCTTGCAGCTAACTTCCTTTTATCTATTCTTATTACTTAAAATCACAATGAATATCTTAACATAAATCATTACAGAAAAAAGCTTTTATTTCAATTAGACAGCCTATCGACATTCATTGGTTTAATCGTTATAATAAAAAAACGGTATTTTGCTAATTTTGTGCATCACTAGCATTACTGGTGCACCTAGAAAGGAAGACGCAAAATGAAAAAAATTCTTATTTTGCACACCGGTGGTACGATCGCAATGTCAGAAGATAAAAACGGTGCGGTCGCTCCCGGAAAAGAAAATCCCCTCAATCAATTTAAGAACCCTTTTGGTGCTGATTATGAACTCGTGATCGAAAACATCTTCAATATTCCTTCACCCCATATGGACCCCGCTAATATGCTCGTATTGCAACAGCGGATCATCAAAGCTTATGAAAATGAAAATATCGATGGTGTCGTGATCACTCACGGAACGGATACCCTTGAAGAAACAGCTTATTTTCTCGATCTGACTATCCCATTTAAGCTACCGATCGTCTTGACTGGAGCGATGCGTTCGGCTAATGAGATCGGTTCTGATGGCTTGTATAACTTCAAAACAGCGATCTTGACTGCTGCTAGTCCGGAAGCTAAAGGCATGGGCGTCTTAGTGGTCATGAATGATGAGATCCACACTGCTCGCTATGTAACTAAGACTCATACCACTAATGTTGCGACTTTTAGAACGCCAACTTTTGGTCCGATCGGGCTGATCTTGCGTGATGAAGTGCGTTTTTTTGAAAAATTACTCCGCCACCGTAGTGTTTTGCTCGATCATGTAGTTGACCACGTTTATCTTTTTAAAGCATATGCTGGAATGGATCCAGAATTACTTGAGATCGCGCTCAATGAGCAAACTAACGGCGTCGTGATCGAAGCTTTGGGTGCGGGGAATCTTCCACCTAAAGTTTTACCTGTGATCGAAAAATTACTGGCTAAAAAGATCCCCGTAGTACTTGTATCCCGGAGTTTCAACGGGATCGCCCAAGATGTTTATGCCTATCCTGGTGGGGGCGTCCAGCTAAAACAAATGGGCGTCACCTTCTGTCACGGCTTAAATGGTCAAAAAGCTCGGATCAAACTCTTAGTCGGGCTAAGCGCTGGACTAAGTGGTGATGAACTAGCCGATTTTGTTTCAGATGCTGTTTCTTAAATAGAAAATGAGAGTGTAAGGATACGGTGCCTACCGTATTCTTACACTCTCATTTTTTATTATCTCCAAGTCACTTGCGCACTACAACTCAAAGTCCCATCAGCCATATAGATCTCGTGTAATGTGGTCAATTCGTCTTTTGAACGAAGTAATTCCACTTTACTAGTGCAAGTTTGCCCATAATTCAATTCATGTTCATATTTGATATTCAAAGCTACTGGCTCATGTTCCATTAAAAAATCTTTATCTAAAACATCTAGCATCCATTCGATATAATGAACATTGTTGACATGATGATTACTATCGATATCAAAATACCGCACACGATAATCTTTGGCTAACTCGACTTTTGCTAACCGTTTAGGACTGGCTAAACGTTCGATCGATCTGAGCGGTTCAGGACCAAAAGGTGCGATCACATCAGAGGTTATTCGCGTGATCTTTCGTGTTTTTAGATCAAGCAATACAAAAGCAGTATGCATCTTAGCTAACACTTCACCTTGTTCATCTCGAAGCCAAAAATCACGGTAACAAAAATAGCGATTGTAGGCTGTTGCTTTGGTTTCGATCACAACTTTTTCATCACGTCTAGGTAACCGAGTGACCGAAAGCAGGTGCTGTGTGATCACCCAACCCTGACCTTGCGCATTTAATTTTTCTTCCGGCATCCCGACAGCTTTTCCTTGCGCATAGGAGGCTAACATCATCAAATCGACTAATTTGCCTAGACTCAATTTACCAGTAGGGTCAGTTTCATAGTAAACGATCTGATGGGGCAACCGATATATATTTTCTGTCATTGTCTTATTTGTCCTTATAATTGATGATATTCGTTATAAACATCTTGTTTTTTCAAACCATTTAATTTTGCGACCTCTTTGATCGCTACATTAGGTTTCAACTGTTTTTGGGCGATCAAAGTTGCCACTTGCTCAGCTAATGGCAACTCCAGTAAAGGATCTGCTTTTTTAGCTTTAGGGGCACTATTGCCTTGGACCACGATCACAAATTCACCCCGGATCTCTTCTTTGGTAGCCCATTTTACCGCATCAGCTAACGTACCACGCAAGAACTCTTCATAGCGCTTGGTCAACTCGCGACACAAAGCGATCTTACGTTCAGGACCAAAAGCAGTTTGCATTGCCAGCAACGTCTTTTTCAAACGGTGCGGTGCTTCATAAAAAATCAGCGCACAAGTTTGTTGCTCTAACTGCTCTAAAACTTCCCGTTGCTCATTTTTCTTCCGGGGTAAAAAGCCATAAAACATAAAGGGTTGAGGCGTTATCCCTGAAGCGATAAGTGCGCTCAAAGCCGCATTTGCTCCCGGCAGCGGAACGACTGCAATATCAGCTTGAATACAAGCTTTGACCAATTCATGTCCTGGATCACTGATCGAAGGCATCCCTGCATCGCTTACTTGGGCCAGATCTTGTCCCGCCTGAAGTTTTTCGATCAAATAAGGGATCCGTTCTTGCGCATTATGCTCATGAAAACTGATCTGCGGTGTTTTGATCTCAAAATGGTTCAATAAACGTAGCGTATTACGCGTGTCCTCAGCACAGATCAGATCCACATTTTCTAAGATCTCAAGTGCCCGAAACGTCATATCTTGTAGGTTTCCGATCGGTGTCGGTACTAAATACAACGTTCCCTGCTCGTTTTTTTCTCTAAAACTACTCTTTTGCTTAATTGACATTAGTGTCGCTCCCCATAGATAACATCTTGACAAAAGACACACGGTTCATCGTTTATCCGTCGTGAGCCATACATGTTGTCTACATTACAAACATGGAAGCCCTCTTCGTAAAGTTTTTCCAAATTTTTACGTGACTTGGAAAGACCGGCTTCTTCATTGCTTGTCTCTTGTGTTTTCTTTTGTTCTAATTCGTGAAGTCTTTCACGTAGATGCTGATTTTCGATCTCTAACTCTGCATTTTTCTCGATGATCCGTGTCATCTCTTCTTTCACGCTCGCCAACATCGCTTGTACATCGCGTGACATTTCTTCCATATTTTCAAAATTGTCATATAATTCGCGTTTATCCACAAAATCACCTTCAACCTGTTATCATGCTTGATACCAACTGCATAAATTCAAAGTCAGCGCCTCTAAGATACTCTGAAATGAGACATTGACCGCTCGTTGCTGTTTAGTCGAAAGGACGGCTTCAACGGCGCGGATAGCCCCATTTTCTGGGATCTTTAAATTTTTTTCATTGAGCTCTTTACTATACATTATAAAGGCAACGTCCTCATTTTTACCATATTTTAACAATAAAATATCACGTGTTAATAAGACTATCAACTGTAATAACCGATCTTGGCTAGTTTTATCGGTCGCATATGGCATCAATTTGGTCTGGACCCCTACAAAAGCACGCCAATCATTTCGCAAAACTTGATTAAACCACTCCCAAACATTGGCGAGTAATTTATTAAAATCTTCGTCACCATCAAGTTCTCGGGCTTCTTTTTGACTATTGGTCAGATGTGCTAATAAATTAGCCTTATCTGCCCCGATCCCTTTAGTTTCTAACGTTGCAACCAATTTCTTTAATGTCAGCGAAGACAATTCAACTAACTGACACCGGGAGATGATCGTTGGCAAGATCTGGTTTACACTATCTGTCAATAAAAAGGCCGTTACATCGCCACTTGGTTCTTCTAAAAATTTCAACAGACTGTTAGCGGCACTGATCGTCATCTTTTCAGCATTTTGAATGATAAAAAGCTTCCGATTGCTCTCGACCCCACTTTTGACGAATTCAGCTTTCAAATATCTGATCTGGTCGACTTTGATCGAATTTCCTTCTGGCTTGATCTCGACTACATCAGGTTGATTATTTTGGGCGATCCGCCGACACTCATTGCATTTTAAGCATGGATAACCGTTTTGCTTTTGTTTACAAAAAACGGCTTGGGCGACCCAATGAGCTAGCTTGTTTTTTCCTGTCCCCCGTGGACCAGAGAATAAATAAGCATGGGCCAATTTTTTATTGTCCACCAATTTGGCAAAGTGCTTTGTCAAACGTGGTTGGAGCTCGATGATCGACTGTTCCATAAACTTCAACTATATCAAATGTGGCGCCATCAAGACTGGATGACTAGAAAAAATATAGTTTTCCCTTCTTAAATTATTTCTTGTTATCAGTTGCACATTTTTTCTTTCTAACTGATCTATTCTTAAAAATGAAAGAACTGTTCGACCGGTAAAACGAAAACGGTGGCCCCACCGACTTTTATCTCGACCGGATAAGTCCGCTCAACTTGACCTTCAACATTCACTGGCGGTGTGATGTATTCTGCGCGTTTAGAGGATGCATGCTTGATCAATGCTAAAACTTCAGCTACCCGATCATCTTCGATCCCGATCATAAAAGTCGTATTTCCCGATCGTAAAAAGCCACCGGTCGTTGCTAACTTGGTCGCTCTAACATCAGCTTCAACAAAAGCATTGCTCAAATTATTGCTATCTTTATCTTGAACGATCGCAATGATCATTTTCATTTCCAAACACCTAGTTTCTAACGGGAATTTTACTACTTAAGACCAGCTCGACCTCAGCTATCACATCAGCAAGTTTTTGGCTGGCATCGATCGTCACGATCCGCTCATTTTCAGTGGCGAGTTTTTGATAGGCGCGATAGACAGTCTCATAAAATGAGAGTGCTTCTTTATCCAAACGGTTAACTTCATCTTGACGATTCTGCTTGATCCGTTCAAGCCCTAGTCTCGGTTCGAGCGCTAAGTAAATGGTCAGATCTGGCTCTAATCCAGCTGTTGCAAACTGATTCATCTGTTTTACTTCAGCTACTCCAATACCGCGCCCAGCCCCTTGATAAGCTAAAGAACTATCAACAAAACGATCACACAGCACTACTTTTCCCGCTTCTAAGGCCGGGAGCACTGTCTCGACCAAATGTTGACGTCGTGCAGCAGCGTATAATAAAGCTTCAGTTCGTGCATCCATTTCAGTGGATCTCTCATCTAAAATAACATTTCGGATCTGTTCTGATATGCGATTACCACCTGGTTCACGCGTCCGTAAATAATCGACCTTGGCAGTTTTTAACTTAGCTTCGATCGCGTTTAGGACACTAGTTTTCCCTGATCCATCAGTACCTTCAAAGGTAATAAAAAATCCGTTCACTTGTAAAACCCCATTTTCATTTATTGATTTTATTGTACTGTAACATTTGCTGGCTGTCCACGACCCCATTTTTTCAAAAAGAAAAAGCCTGCCACTTCAGTTGGACTGCTTGACAGGCTAATTTTTAATAATTGATCACTGACGCTTGAATATGGCCCTTGACCTGACGATATTTAGCTTCACGATAGAGAAACTCATACTTAGCACGAGCTAGACTAACTTCAGCCAACAATTCATCATCAACGTCATAGACTGCAGCTGCAGTTTGGCGGGCTTGATCCCAATCCAACTTAGCTTGATCAATATCTTCTAATAATAATTCATTAAAAGAGCGTCTAAGTTTTTGCTTATTTCTTTTAAACATCAACTTCACCCCAACTAGATCTCTTGGCGGTTTTTCACCGCATTATACAATGTCATCTCATCAGCATACTCAATATCACTTCCGACCGCTAAGCCGTGTGCTAAACGAGTTGTCATGATATTAGCTGGTTTGATCAACTTCGAAATATACATCGCCGTTGCTTCACCCTCAGGCGTTGCATTAGTCGCCAAAATGACTTCCTTGATCTGACTATTTTGCTGGAGCCGCCGTAGCAAACTGGTAATATTGATGTCTTCAGGTCCTTTACCTTCGATCGGCGACAAAACACCATGTAAAACATGGTATAAGCCACGATATTCTTGCATTTTTTCCAAAGCCATCACATCTTTGACTTGTTCAACTACGATGACTTGACTTTGATCGCGGGTCTTATCCGCGCAGATCACACACGGATCATTTTCCGTGATATTGCCACAGATGCTACAGTAACTGAGATCTTTTTTAGCTGCGACCAGTGCTTTAGAAAAAGCAACAACCTCACTTTGCTCCATGTCGATCGTAAAAAATGCCAAGCGAGTTGCGGTCTTTTCACCGATCCCTGGCAACTTTAGATAACTATCGATCAACTTAGCGATCGGTTCAGGATATTGCATCGTCTAACCTTCTTTCACGCTTAAAAGCCAGGCATGTTGCGGGAATATTTACCCATTGTCTTTTGTGTTTGGTCATCGATCTTAGCCATCGCATCGTTAACAGCCATGATAACTAGATCTTGTAACATATCAACATCATCTGGATCAACAGCTTCTTCTTTGATCACAATATCTGTCATCTTGTGATCACCAGTAAATTTGACTACTACCGCATCATCAGAAGCATGCCCTTCAAAGATCGTTGCATGTAATTCTTCTTGATCCTTTTGCATTTGCTTTTGCAATTTTTGCATTTGTTTCATCATACCTTGCATGTTCATTCCACGCATCATAATAAATCATCCTTTCAAATTCTAATCATTTTTGACTTCAACTAGTTGTTCCCCAAAGAGCTCTTGGGCCTTGGCAACAACTTCTGGCACAACTGGCTGTGGCGGTGCTTGAATCACTTGTTCATCACTTTCAGGTGCTTTTTGCCTGACATCACCATGTTCACTCAAATAGTTACTTCTGATCTCAGGCCAACGGTTACCTGGGATAAAGATCAAATGGGGAGCAAGACCAAGTAAACGACTCAGGCCGTTACCTAAAACATCTTGGAGTTCTTGATTTTCAAGGGCACGTTGGCATAAGATGTCGTATTCAAAACCGATCACGATCCCATCTGGGCTAGCTGCGACTGGCTTGGCTACTTGCATCATTGCACGTTGAGTCACATTTAACATGTTCATCAGATCGCCCCAAACTTGACGGACCTGCATCAAGTTTTGCTTAGAAGCTTGACCTAAGACTTCATAGATCTTGCTCAAGTTCAACTTCAACTCACCATTTTGCTTAGTAGCTTTACGGTTTGATCTTGGTGGCGTCTGTGTTTTAGCAGGTACACCCGTGGTCTGAAGCTGTTTGAAACTTTGCTCCAATGCGTTGAGTTGCTTTTGTAACTGTGACATTTTAGCATCAGTTGCTGGATCTGAAGTGACTTGCGTTGTGAGCGGCGCACTTGTGACCTGTAGCCGTGACAATTTGACCGTCAGCACTTCTAAATAGATCGCTTCATGAACAGTAAAACGCATATTTTCTTGTTGCTCATTTAAAATATCGATCATTTGATAGAGCTGTTCTGGATCGACCTCACCTGCGAATTTTTTAAAATCATCATCGAGCATCCCTAACTCGCTTTCTTCGACGAGTTTTGGTGCTTGTTGGTACAATAAAAGGTCACGGCAGTAGTTGATCAGATCCTCGATCAGACGCTTGGCATCCTTACCATCTTCCAAGATCTCATGGATCGTAGCTAAAGCACTGCTCGTATCTTTAGCTACAACTTGATGCAAATACTTAGTCAAATTATCGCGTGTAACACTTCCGGTAACAAGTAGCGCATTATCCAGCGTCACTTGATTGTCCCCAAAAGATAACACCTGATCTAAAATACTCAACGCATCCCGCATCCCACCTTCAGCAGCCTTGGCGATCACTTTGAGTGCTGCTTCATCATAGGCAAAATCTTTTTGCTGTAAGATATATTCCATTCGTTTCAAGATCGCCTGTGGGGTGATCCGGCGAAAATCAAAGCGCTGTGTCCGCGAAATGATCGTCGTTGGGATCTTATGTGGCTCGGTCGTCGCCAAGATAAAGACAACATTAGCGGGTGGTTCTTCTAACGTTTTTAGTAATGCATTAAAAGCTCCGGTCGACAGCATGTGAACTTCATCGATGATATAGACCTTGTAATCCGCTTGTGTTGGAGCGTATTTAGCCTTATCGCGAATATCTCGGATCTCTTCGACCCCATTATTTGAGGCCGCATCGATCTCGATCACATCATTTAACCGTCCCGCTGTGATCGCCTTACAAGTCTCACATTGATTGCAAGGTTCACCGTCTTTTTGGTTTTGGCAGTTGATTGCTTTGGCAAAGATCTTAGCTGCCGAAGTTTTCCCAGTTCCCCGCGGGCCGGTGAATAGATAGGCATGTGTCGTTTGCTTTGTCAACAACGCATTTTTCAGCGTTTTCGTGATAAATTCTTGCCCTACAAGATCACTAAAAACTTGCGGACGCCAGACACGGTATAAAGCCTGATAGCTCATCAACCATTGCTTCCTTTCTTTTTCAGTTTAAAAAAAAATCTCGATCAACGTTAAATGACCGAGAGCCTAATTTCATATTAACTTAGGGCACATGCTGAACCAAACTTAGTGCTGCTTCCTTCCGGACCTGACACGCTTCGTAAGGACAACATTGCCCTAAGGCCTTACGGCACATTCTATATTACATGAAATTAAGTAAAATTTCCAGTCTTTAAATCAATTATTTTTATTTTTTACGCAAATTTGCAAAAAAATCACTTAGGATCTGCGCACATTCAGCTTGGAGCAATCCCTTTTGCACCTTAACTTGATGATTGAAGCGCGGATCCGTCAGTAAATTCATCAAAGTTCCAGCTGTGCCAGCTTTTTCATCGGCTGCACCATAATAAACTTTAGCGATCCGCGAATTGATGATCGCTCCACTACACATTGGACAAGGCTCTAGTGTCACATATAACTCAGCTTCTGGTAAGCGCCAACTGTCCAACACTTGATTAGCCTGAGCGATCGCGATCATCTCGGCATGTTTTTCTGCTTGCTGGGTCGTTTCACGCAAATTATGGCCCCGCCCGATGATCTGACCTTGATGCACTATGACACAACCGATCGGGACTTCGCCTAAAGCTTGAGCCTTCTTAGCTTCAGCTAGAGCAGCTTGCATAAACTCTTCTCGTTTCATTTTAGCTTTCTTTCACACTCTGTAAAATGAAATAGCCCTTATCTTTTAAGATAACTTCACAGTTACCAAAGACGGCTACCATTTTCTTTTTCGCAGATGGTGCCCCTTGCTTTTTTTGTAAAACTGCAACTAACTTGCCTCCGACAGCGAGATGCTCTTTGGCAGCTTCCAAGATCTCATGTACGACTGCTTTTCCAGCCCTGATCGGCGGATTAGTCACGATCAACTGATAATCTGTCTTCGTCACATTTTCATAGATGCTTGACGCAAAAATATTGACATTTTCGATCTCGTTTTGTACCGCATTTTTTTGAGCTAATTCTAACGCTAATTCATTGACATCGACCATATCGACTGTCACACTAGGCGCTTTTTTAGCCAAAGCTAAGCCGATCGGGCCATAACCACAACCAACATCTAAGATCGCGCCCGTAAGCTCGGTCGTTGCTACAGCATTCAACAAGACGCGCGAGCCATAATCAACTGTATTTTTAGAAAAGACCCCATTATCTGTTATAAAAGCAAGATCGTGTCCCAATAGTTCAAAATTCCAGTATTTCTCATCGTGTTCGACATTTGGATTCTTTGAATAATAGTAGTTTTCCATTCAGTCACCAAATTTCCTTTTCAAGTTATCTTCACGCTCTTAATTATATCATATCTAGTTTTAGCCTTTGCTTACAAGACAATAACAAAAAACTAAGGACAGGGCTTAGCCTACCCTTAATTTACTCAATCAAGATCTTTACCATTAGTTGCGATCACTTTTTGATACCAATAAAAAGAGTCTTTAGGGGTCCGCTTCAAACTGCTATATAAAATATGAACAAACGTAATCAAATATCTCAAATGATTACATTTGAGAAAGAAATATAGCTTTTCCTTTCCTAAATTTTATTTACTACCGTCAACGCTAGTGTTCCCATATCCTAACAAGAGGGTAATGACATTGACTAGCTCAGATAGCTTAAGGGTGTAGCCCACCCCGTTATATTTTCTAGTTTAATAAAGCTAAAAGATTAGCTACGGCATTTTCATCTCGATCCATGATCGCACCACATTCATAACAAATATATTCGTTATGCTTAGTTTTATGTTTTTGATTACCATCAAGACTAATTTTTTCATCACCAGTCTTGATATGACCGCAATCAGAACACCTTTGTGTACTTGGATAGTATTTATCAGCTAAGACTACTTCTTTATCATGCCAGCCAGCTTTATAGGTCAATACTTGTCTTAGGTAATAAAGATCGTGTCAACTTGATTATCCATTACTTCTTTTAGTAATTGTTTCATCAAGAATAACACCTTTAGCATGGGAGCACAATAAGCTTTTAAAGACCCATTGTTATCCCAGCGTTGTAGGATTAAAACAGTAACGCCCGATCTTTCAGCTATTTCTTTTGGTTTTAATATCTACCTCACATTTTATCTTTCTTGTAGATATTACATCACATTTGATTATATTTTAATGCATTTTAATTAACAGTTATTTCCTCCAGCGCCCCAGTTTCATGGAACCCCCATGCACCAGTATTGATCTCATTGAAAGTGATCCAATACTTGACCTTATCTTTATAGCGTTCAAAAACAGTTTGCGTAAAGCGTGTAAAATCACTGATAGCTTCTCGACTGGCCCAGCCATTGTATTTTAAGGTCAAACCCAAAGGCATCTCATAGTGCGATAAGGTCACGACCGGCTCAATGTTATATTTTTTCATTTCAGCGATCAAATTATCATAAAATCTCAGGCCGCTTTATTTGGACGCTTTTCATCACCATTCGGAAAGATCCGAGTCCAGGCGATCGAGATCCGTAAAGCCTTAAAGCCCATTTGCGCAAATAATTTGATGTTGGCCGGATATTGATGATAAAAGTCTATCCGCGTTTAGAGTAATCACCTACTGTTTTCTCCGCTAATGCTTCTTTAAGGGAAACTTTTGTCACATTTTCCATTGAGATCTGACGCCTATCAGTGGCCTTTTTTACGACTTTGGCAGTCGTCAGTCTCTTGCCATCAGTATCGAAGGCTCCTTCGATCTAATTTGCCGCTGTAGCACCACCCCATAAAAAATCTTTTGGAAATGTGTGTGGATAATCTGTTTGATACAGCTTGCTTACCTTCTTTATCATTAACTCACTTTGAACGTAGCACTTTTAGGCAGCTGATACAAACGTTTACACTTATCTTTTAAGTAAATAAAAAGCTGCAGTTTTACCTACAGCCTTTAGTCTTATTCATTTATTCGTTGCCGATTTGCCAATGCTAATTCAGATAAGTAACGATAGAGTGGCAAGATATCGATCCGCTTAGGAAATTCAAATTTCATCGTTGTCAAATTTTCCTTATGTGGCTTTTGATAAACATTTTCTAAAACAGTCACTTTGATCTCACTGTCATCGATCCCAAATCCCGCCGTCTCGATCGTAACATCAACGATCCCATCTAAATAGATCGTGTGGTAAGCGGTCTTTTTACCAGTTGCCCCTTGTTTATCAACAAAAATCATCCGGTAATTTGTAAAGATCAAGGCATCACGAACTAGTTTATAGCCACTGCTGATCGTTTCATCTGTCAGTAAGAAATCACCATATTCTTGGGTCAATTCACGCACACTGACTTCAGAATAGTTTCCCAAGGCACCCTGGACTAGATTTTTAAACATTTGACTCATCCTTTCACAAAATCGTTCATATCTTGATGATAAAGGATTTTAGACAGATCAGCTACTAAAAAGCCTTCTGAAGTGTTTGAAACAAATTTTAGATGACTTTACTGTATTATTCGCAGTTTGTAAAATTAAGTTAGAAAAATAAAAAGCCATTTGTGATAGACTTTTGAGTAACAACAAACAAAAGTAAAGGAAAATCACAAATGACCTATAATCATCTTACCATAAGCGAACTGTCCTTCATACAAAATTTTTGGAATCAAGGGGTTAAAGCCTACATTGTAGCTAAAACCTTAAAACGTAGTGCTGAAACTATTTATCGAGTATTTCGTTTCTTAGATGCTGGATATTCGATCTCTGAATACTATGAAAACTATCGAGCTAATAAATATAAATCCGGCCGTAAACCCATCGTATTACCCAATGATGAGCTTGAGTACATCAAGGAAAAAGTTAGTCTAGGTTGGACTCCTGATACGATCATCGGACGTAATGAAAAACATATCAGTTGCTCAATGCGTACGCTTTATCGCATCTTCAAGCGTTCTAACGTTTTAGATGTGACCTCGCTCCCAATGAAAGGAAAAAGACATCCAAATGGTTACGTTGAACGCCGTGGAAAAGCTGGACGACTAGGTCGGGCTCTTTCAGAGCGGCATCAGGACTATCCCAACTACCATAATGAATTTGGACATCTTGAAGCTGATACGATCCAAGGTAAAAACCATCATGGTGCAGTAATGACATTAGTTGAACGGAAGTCTAAGGCTGTCATCATTTTGAATACACGCCATAAGACGGATAAAGCTATCTTTGAGAAACTTGATGCTTTACTTTCTGTTACTCCTAAAGGACTCTTTAAATCGATCACTTTTGATAATGGTAAGGAATTTTCTAAGTGGAAAGATATCGCTAATAAGCATGATATCAGTACCTACTTTGCCGATGTAGGTGCTCCTAACCAACGTGCACTAAATGAACATACGAATGGATTACTTAGGAAAGACGGACTAGGAAAAGATATGGATCTCAGTGATCTCCCCACTGACTATGTCCAACAAGTAGCTAGCTATAGAAACAATATTCCACGTAAAAGTTTAAACTATAGAACCCCACTAGAAGTATTCATAAAGTATATTACGAATGAGCAAGTAGTTTTTTCTAACTTGATTTGACAATTCAGGTCAAATGTAATCATTTGATATATTTGATTACGTTTGTTCACGTTTTATATAGCAGTAAATATCTTGTGTAAGATAAAACTCAACTTTTTTGAAAAAATTAGTTGTTTCAATATGGAAGTTATGTTATTCTATAACAGTTGAGAAAAAAAGCAGAGGCTCCCGCTTCTCGCCTAGGGGACAATTAGTCCCGGGGCAGAATTATGAAATGTAATTCCGATAAAAACGGATCTGTGCGGGTGTCTTGTAGTTTTACGAGATACCCGCATTTTTTCTGCATTTTCTCTGAATTTTTTTGGAGGTGAAACGCCATAGCAGTTGATAAGATGGTAAACGAAGGCATTCGCGCACGTGAGTTACGCTTGATTGCTGATGATGGTTCCCAGTTGGGGGTCAAATCTAAGCAAGAAGCTTTGAAGTTGGCAGAGCAAGCTAACTTAGACCTTGTTTTGGTAGCACCTAAAGCAAAACCACCTGTTGCCAAGATCATGGATTATGGGAAGTATCGTTTTGAGTTGCAGAAGAAACAGCGTGAAGCTCGTAAAAAGCAAAAAGTGATCAACGTTAAAGAAGTTCGGTTAAGCCCAACGATTGATACTAACGATTTTAATACTAAAGTCAAGAATGCACGTAAATTCTTGACGAAAGGTGACAAAGTTAAGGTATCTATTCGTTTTAAGGGTCGTGCGATCACACATAAAGAGATCGGACGCGAAGTTCTTGATAGATTTGCTGCGGAAACAGATGATGTTGCAACAGTCGAATCTAAAGCAAAAATGGATGGACGCAGCATGTTCTTAATGCTTGCGCCTAAAGCCGAAAAATAGGCTGATAGTTTATTTAGGAGGAGTACAGTATTATGCCAAAACAAAAAACACACCGCGCATCAGCAAAACGCTTTAAGCGTACAGGAAATGGTGGTTTGAAGCGTGCTCACGCTTTTACATCTCACCGTTTCCACGGCAAGACAAAGAAACAACGCCGTCAATTGCGTAAGCCAGCAATGGTATCTGCTTCAGATATGAAGCGTATCAAGCAAATGCTTTCTCAAATGAAATAATTATTGAGATTCTATTACTCGGTTGCAATGTAAGATTGCATCATTATTGTGCTTTGCAGAAGCGATTGTTGGATCGTTTTTTCAGCGCACAGATCAGTTTTGTGAATCCCGCATAACGTCGGGCTAAGTTTAAGGAGGAATTAACCATGCCACGTGTTAAAGGTGGAACAGTTACGCGTCAACGCCGTAAAAAAATGATCAAATTAGCTAAAGGATACCGCGGTTCAAAGCATATCCAATTTAAAGTAGCTAAGCAACAAGTTATGAAGTCTTACCAATACGCATTCCGCGATCGTCGTAAGACAAAATCAAACTTCCGTAAATTATGGATTGCTCGTATCAACGCAGCAGCTCGTATGAACGATATCAGCTACAGCAAGTTGATGCACGGTTTAAAATTAGCTAACATTGATGTTAACCGTAAAATGTTAGCTGATCTTGCAATCAGCGATGCAGCTGCTTTCACAGCGCTTGTTGATGAAGCTAAGAAAGCTTTGGCAAAATAATTTGCCACTCATTTAGTTAAAAGGCTGAGACTACTGTTGTCTCGGCTTTTTTCTTTAGCTGTCACATTAAAATTTTGCTAAAAGTAGTTTTGCTAGCATATAATAGTAGTTGGAGACTATATTTTGAAGGAGATATACTTTGCTCAATAAATTTGAACCAACCTGGATGGTCGAGTCGATCTATGACCTTTCACCGACTGAGTTAAAAGAAAAAGGGATCAAGGTCGTGTTGACTGATCTTGATAATACTTTGATCGCTTGGGATAATCCTGATGGCACACCCCAATTGCATGCGTGGTTACACAAGATGGAAGATGCTAAGATCCCGGTGGTCGTAGTGTCAAATAACAAGCATAAGCGGATCGAACATGCTTTAAAAGCTTTAGAACTACCTTTTGTTTCCCGTGCTTTGAAGCCACTTACCCGTGGGATCCAAATTGCTTTGAAGCGCTATGATCTAAAGAAACATGAGGTCGTTTTAGTTGGTGATCAATTGATGACTGATGTAATGGCTGCCAATAATGCTGGGATCCGCAGTATTTTGGTCAAGCCACTAGTGGATTCTGATGCGTGGAACACTAAGATCAATCGTTTCTTTGAAAAGATCGTTAAAAAACGTTTGATCAAAAAAGATAGATTGAGTACAAAATGGGGGCATACATTAGATGACTGAAAATGAAGAATTATACTGTATCGGTTGTGGGGCTAAGATCCAATCTGAAGATAAAACTGAACCTGGTTATACTCCACGAGCAGCGATCCAAAAGGGCTTAGAAAATAATGAGCTTTATTGTCAACGGTGCTTTAGATTACGCCACTACAATGAGGTAGCTGACGTTTCTTTAACTGATGATGACTTTTTGCGTTTGTTAAATCAGATCGGTCAAACGGATGCTTTGATCGTCAATGTTGTCGATATCTTCGATTTTAACGGTTCGCTTATTCCGGGATTACACCGCTTTGTAGGGGATAACCCCGTTTTATTAGTTGGTAATAAAGAAGATCTTTTACCACATTCATTGAAGCGTTCCAAGATCAAAGATTGGATGCGCCAAGAGGCTAACAAACAGGGGCTTCGTCCGGTCGAGGTGGCTTTGACTAGTGCCAAACGTGGAAAAGACCTCGAAGATCTGTTAGAATTGATCGACAAATATCGTGAAGGTCGTGATGTATATGTTGTTGGGGTCACTAATGTAGGGAAATCGACTTTGATCAATCGGATCATCAACCAAACGACAGGGGTCAAAGACTTGATCACGACTTCGCGTTTTCCTGGAACAACCCTTGATCGGATCGAGATCCCATTTGGCGACGGTCATTTCTTGATCGATACTCCAGGGATCATCCATAAGCATCAAATGGCACATTATTTATCGCCTAAGGCTTTGCGATTAGCTGCACCTCAAAAAGAGATCAAGCCTAAAGTTTACCAGTTAAACGAAGGCCAAACTCTCTTTTTTGGCGCTTTAGCTCGTTTTGATTATATCTCTGGTGGAAAGCAAGGTGTGATCGTTTATACCGATAATAATTTAATGCTCCATCGGACTAAGACTGAAAAGGCGACTGAATTTTATGCTAAACATGCAGGTACGTTATTGACCCCACCGACAGCTGAAGAAATGAAAGATTTTCCAAAGCTAGTGCGTTTTGAATTTAAAACGACCGAAAAAAGTGATCTTGTTTTTGCAGGCTTAGGTTGGGTCACAGTTAAAGCTAATAGTGTCGTTGCAGGCTGGGCCCCTGAAGGAGTAGCTGTTATTTTAAGAAGAGCGATGGTTTAAGAGAGGAATTAGAATATGAAACTTAAGGGTAAACAAAAACGCTATCTCCGTGCTCAAGCACACGGAATGCGTCCGTTATTTCAAGTGGGTAAGGAAGGTTTGAGTGCTAACTGGCTTGCTCAGATCGAAGATGCCATTGAAAAACGTGAATTATTTAAGGTAAATATCTTACAAAATGCGTTGGTCGAAGATGAAGAAGTGATCGCGTTTATCGAAGACAATACCGATATCCAAGTCGTTCAAAAGATCGGTCATGTTTTAGTATTGTTCAAACAAGCAGATAAACGTGATAATCGTTCATATTCACTTGAAGTTACTAAACTCTAAGAGGTGGGTAGGATGCTAAAGACCGAAACGACGGTGGCTTCTAAAGTCCAAGTTCAACCTATAAAAGCTGATAGCCGTGAACGGATCGGGATCATGGGTGGGACCTTTAATCCACCTCATTTAGGCCATTTGATCATGGCTAAGCAGGTGCAAGAGCAACTTGATCTAGATAAAGTATTATTTATGCCAGATAATTTACCCCCACACATTGATCAAAAAGCTGCGATCGCTGCCAAATATCGTGTACACATGGTCGAAATGAGTATTGCTTCTGAGCCTAAATTTCAACTCGAAGATATTGAGATCAGACGTGGTGGAATCAGTTACACTTACGATACTGTCCAGGAGCTAAAGAAGCTATATCCCAATGCTGATCTTTATTTTATCATTGGAGGGGATATGGTCGAGTATTTGCCTAAATGGTATAAGGTCGATGAATTGGTCAAAATGATCCAATTTGTCAGTGTGGAACGCAAAGGCTACGCCAAAAAAAGTGACTACCCTTTGATCTGGGTCGATGTTTTGCGGATCGATATCAGTTCATCGATGATCCGTGAAAAAGTACAACAAGGACGCTCGATCAAGTACTTGGTAACAAGTGAAGTGGAAAATTATATCAAACAAGAAGGTCTTTATCATGACACAAACAGTTGAATACCAAAAACATTATTACGCTGGTTCACGTAAAGAGCTGATCGCTAAAGTCAAAGAACAGGTCAGTGAAAAACGGTTTAAACACATTTTAGGGGTCGAGCAAGCTGCGTTAGAATTAGCCCGAGCTAACGATTATGAGCTTGAAAAAGCTAGTGTGGCAGCGCTAGTCCATGATTATGCTAAAGAACGTAGCGATTCAGAGTTTAAAGCGCTGATCGTTCAAACTGGATTAGAACAAGACTTACTAAATTGGAACAATTTTATCTGGCATGGAGTTGTAGGCGCTGAGATCATCAAAAAAGAATTAAAGATCACCGATGAAGAGATCTTAAATGCAGTCCGACGCCATACAGTGGGCGCTAAAGAAATGACAATGCTAGATCAGATCGTGTATGTAGCTGATTATATCGAACCAGGCCGTGATTTTCCTGGAGTCGACCAAGCACGGCAGCTAGCTGCTGAAAGTCTACGTGCAGCAGTTGAGTTTGAAACTAAGCATACATTGCTATATTTGATGAATAATGATAAAACAATTTATCCCGCTGCGATCTTGACATATAATGCATATGTCGCATCGTAGCCTATTTAGGAGGACTATATGAACAGTCAAGAATTATTAGAATTAGTTGTTCGCGCTGCAGATAGCAAGCGTGCAGAAGATATCGTTGCTTTAGATGTCCAAAATATCAGTTTATTAGCTGATTATTTTGTGATCATGCAAGCCGGTTCTGAAAGACAAGTCAAAGCTGTAACTGAAGCGATCGTTGAAAAAGTTCATGAAGCAAATGAAGATATCAAAAGTGTTGAAGGCAAAGATGGCGCTAACTGGATCTTACTTGATCTAGGGGATGTGATCGTGCATGTCTTTAAAGAAGAAACACGACAATTCTATAACTTAGAAAAGTTATGGTCTGATGCACCATTAGTTGATATCGAAGAATGGGTCAAAGACTAAGATGATCTATTCGAGTTTTGCCAAGCTCTATGACGAGCTAATGGAACCGACGATGTATGATCAATGGTTAGATTTTGTTGAACAAGAGCTTCCTAAGACTACGGGGCAGATATTAGATCTAGCCTGTGGTGCCGGACGTTTAGCGGTCATGTTGGCTCAAAATGGTTATCAAGTTTCAGGAGTCGATCTATCAGAAGAGATGCTAGCTTTAGCTGAAATGCATGCTAGGGAAGCTGATTTAGCGATCCCATTTATGCAAGGAAATATGTTAGACTTGAGCGCACTAGGCCAGTATAGTGCGGTGACTTGTTTTGCGGATTCATTTTGTTACTTACAAGATGAAGCTCAAGTACTTCAAGCTTTTAAAGAAGTTTATCAACATCTAGAAAATGATGGGAAATTTATTTTTGATGTGATCACACCTTATCAAACTGATGAGGTCTATCCAGGCTACATGTATAACTATACTACTGAAGATCAAGCCTTTATCTGGAGTAGTTTTGCTGATGAATTTGAGCATAGTGCGGTCCATGAATTGACCTTTTTTGTTTGGAATGAGGCACTGGCGAGTTATGAAAGAGTCAGTGAGATCCATCATGAACGAACTTATGAATTAGAAGTTTACCAGCGACTATTGACCCAAGCGGGATTTAAGGATATCACGGTAAGTGCTGACTTTGGTAAGGGTGAGCTTACTTTAGAAACGACGCGGTGGTTTTTTAGTTGCCATAAGTAAATAGGGGGATAAACATGCCAGTTGCGGGAATTATTGCTGAATATAATCCATTTCATAATGGACATCTTTACCAGATAAAGGAAGTCAAAAAAAAGTTCCCCGATGCACCTTTAGTGGTAGCGATGAGTGGAAATTTTTTGCAACGGGGCGAACCAGCTAGCTTTGACAAGTGGACGCGGGCCCAACAAGCTCTAGCTAATGGAGCTGATCTTGTGGTCGAGATGCCGGTTTTGGCCTGTGTACAACCAGCGGACCGTTTTGCTTTTAATGGGGTCTCGATCCTAGCTTCATTAGGCGTGACAGATCTATTTTTTGGGGCTGAGCATGCGGAGTATGATTTTACCGCGTATGCGCGCTTAGTCCAAAGTACACACGGTGATTTTAAAATATATAATGAATCTTATGCGGCAACATTTCAAAAAGCAGTTGCTGCTAAGATCGGCCATAATGTCGATCAGCCAAATGATCTTTTAGGGCTGGCGTATGCTAAAGCAAATTTAAAGTTGGGCGAGCCTTTGTTCTTGAATCCGATCCAGCGCAAAAATGCAAATTATCATGAAATAAATTTAAAAGCTGGAACGATCGCTAGTGCGACTGCGATCAGACAGCATTATCTAGCGGGGAATTTAGCGAAACTGAGCGCTTATGTCCCTGCGGCTACGTTAAAGACACTAAAGACGCAAAAATTACTGACGTGGGATGATTTTTTTCCATATTTAAAGTATAAATTGCTGTCAACTGCGCCAGCACGATTAAGTGAGATCTACGGAATGGCTGAAGGGATCGAATATCGCTTAAAAGAGCAAATGGAACGGTTACCGAGCACAGCTGATTTTGATCAATGGTTAAAAGCAGTCAAGACCAAGCGTTTCACATATACGCGTTTGTCACGCTTAGCCTGTGCCTTACTATTAGATCTAACACTTGCTGAGCTCAAAGAGTATGACCAAGCTCCATATATGCGTCTTTTAGGCTTTAATTCCAAGGGGCAACAGGTATTGCGTCGAGCTAAGAAGACGAGTGCATATCAGATAATTGCTAAAGTTTCTAAGGATGATAAAGATGCGATTTATCGCGTTGATTATCGTGCTGGGAAAATTTACCAGCTTCAAAATCAGCTAGAACAGGATCTAAAAAGAGCGCCAATACGCATTTTTTAAATAGGTGTCAAGGAAAAAGCATTGACAAAGCTTTTTAAAGCAAGTATAATCAATTTTGTTGCATTAGGAGGAATATAGCATGAAATGGTCATTAAATGAATTGCGCCAAACTGCTGATGAGCCGTTGATGTTTGAAGAAGCTTTAGATCTTAAAGCTTCTTTAACAAAACGGCGTCCAGAGATTCTGGATGTTTCCCCGGTTTTGGTCAAGGGTGTCTTTTCCGTTGATGAATTAGGTGTCTTAGGCTATGCCAAAGTTAAAACGACAGTCACATTACCTTCAACGCGTTCACTTGAACCAGCCGAAGTTGACTTAGAGTTTGAATTTACGGAACATTATGTCAGTCACCATGAGCGTGATCTTTCACGGTTTGAGGATACAGATGTTGTGATCGTTTTAGAAAATGACATTTTAGATCTCAATAGTGTGATCGAAGACAATATTTTGTTACAAATTCCGATGCAGGTTTTAACGAAAGCCGAACAACAAGATGATGCGACAATGCCTAACGGTGGCGATTGGAACGTTGTCAGTGAAGGTGAGTTAAAGAAAATGCAAAAAGATGAAGATGGTGTTGATCCACGTTTGGCTAAACTCAAGGATTTTTTCGAAAATGCTAAAGATTAGTTGCAAAAGTGATGAATAACAAGTAAAATTCTTTTTGTTGGATATTTTTAAAATTTTGAAGGAGGTGTTTCTCGATGGCTGTACCAGCACGTAAAACATCTAAAACACGTAAGAGATTACGTCGTACACACTACAAATTGTCAGTACCTGGCATGAGCGCTTGCCCTAACTGTGGTGAATTGAGAAAGTCACACCACGTTTGCCCAGCTTGCGGTTTCTACGGTGACAAAGAAGTTGTAAAAACAAAATAATTTTGTTAAATGATGATATGGGACCATGGCCCTATCGTTTTTTCTCAAAGTTCACGCCCCAGATCTGCGGATCATGGGGCGTTTCTTTTTAAGTACACGTAGATGTGGATTTTGTGATAGAATTAGACGTAAATGAATTTAACGGAGGTAGCAGATTTATATGGACGTACATAATGTTGAGCTGACGATCAGTGCAGTCCGACCAGAACAGTATCCAGCAGAAGGGTATCCTGAGATCGCCTTGTCAGGGCGCTCCAATGTGGGGAAATCATCACTGATCAACACCTTGATCAATCGTAAAAATTACGCCCGGACATCTAGCCAACCAGGTAAGACACAAACTTTGAACTTTTACAATATTGAAGATGAGTTATATTTTGTTGATGTGCCAGGTTATGGTTATGCAAAAGTTTCGAAAAAAGATCGAGAAAAATGGGGAAAAATGATCGAAACATATTTTGAAACACGGCAAGAATTGCGGGGTGTGATCTCATTAGTCGATGCGCGGCATGAACCGACCGAGCTTGATTGCCAAATGATCGAATTTTTACATTATTACAACTTGCCGATCTTGGTCGTTGGAACTAAGATCGATAAAATTGCTCGTGGTAAGTGGAATAAGAGTGAAAGCATCATTCGCAAAAAATTACGTCTACGTAAAGAAGATAAAGTCATTTTATTTTCAGCAGTTACTAAAACAGGTAAAGAGCAGATCTGGGAATGGATCGATGCACATACAATGGGGGCAAAATAATGGAATTTAATGAATACCAAGTAGCAGCAAATCGAACTCTCTATGGAAATGAACAGGTTTTGACCAATTGTGCTTTAGGTTTAGCAGGTGAGAGTGGACAATTGATCGATCTCGTGAAAGATTATACATTTAAAGGTAAAGATCTTGACCGTGAGAAATTAGTGGCTGAGATGGGAGATGTTTTGTGGTATCTATCTCAGATCGCACAATGGGCAGATATTCCTTTTGATGAGGTCGCGCAAAAGAATATCGACACCTTGAATCGACGTTATCCCAATGGATTCACACCGAATGCATAATGATACAAATAATGAGAATGCCAGGAACGAAAACTTCACTGGCATTCTCATTATTTTTTCTTATCCTTATCCTCTTTTTTAGGATCAGTACTTTCTTTTTCTTCGCGCTTGGCTTTTTTTTCAGGCTCGATTGCAAATTTACTGAAGAGATCTTCGAGTTTATTGGTTTGATTGATCTTAAGACCCATGGATATCACCTTACTTTAACTTATTTACCCCAAGGATAACAGGTCTTTGACTAGATTTCAAATTAGATATATTCAGTATTTTTTGTATAAAAAAACTTTTTGTGATTATTTATTGCATAAATAATCTTATGGGGGTATAATACCTATAAAATTAAAAAATAAGAAGTGGGAGTCAAGCCAGATGGTGCGACACACAAATTTAAAAAAAGGAGCTATTGGAAATGAATAAACTCAAGCAATTTATTTTAATGCTGGTCATGATGTTTGCTGTTTTTTTACCACTTAGTAATTTAACGATCAAAGCTGATCAGACGGATACCTCTTTGGAAGATATCAAAAAAAGTGGGAAATTGGTGGTTGGTTTAAGTGCTGATTACCCACCATATGAATTTACAGCTAAAGTTGATGGTAAAACAGAATATGTTGGGATCGATATTGAGATCGCTAAAAAATTGGCAAAAGATCTCGGTGTAAAACTTGAGATCAAAAATATGTCATTTGATTCACTATTAGTTGCTCTAGAAACAAATAAGGTTGATGCGATCATCTCAGCAATGAACCCGACACCTGAAAGAAAAGCAAGTGTGGATTTTTCTGATATCTATTATTCGGGTAAACAATACATCGTCATCAATAAAAAAGATGCTAGCAAATATAAGAATTTAGCAGATTTCAAGGGACAAACAGTTGGTGCTCAAAATGGGTCATTACAATATAATTTAGTCAAAGATCAAATGCCTGGTACGACTGTCAAAGGACTTTCGAAGTTAAATAACTTAGTCTTAGCACTACAATCGGGCAAAATCAACGGGATCGCAATGGAAGAACCAACAGCTAAGGCGTATGTGGCTAACAATAATCAATTATTAGCCTTTGATCCAGGCTTTTCCGTTAGTTCTGATCAAACCGGTTCAGCGATCGCCTTTAGAAAAAATTCGCCTGCTTTAGTCGCTGCAGCCAATAAAACATTAGCTCAGATCAAAAAACAAAATTTACTTGATACAAAGTATGTGCCTGAAGCGGCTAAATACATGGAAACGACTACCAAGAACAATACCATGATGAGCTATTGGACATATTTTGCTAAAGGGATCGAATATACCTTGATCATTACTGTTACAGCGATCTTCTTTGGTTTTATCTTGGGGACACTGCTCTCCTTGATGCGTCTATCTAAGAATAAATTGTTGCATAGCATTGCAGTTTGTTATATCGAGTTTATCCGAGGGACACCGTTGATGGTCCAAGTGATGTTTGTTTACTTTGGTGTCGGTGCAGTTATTCAATCCTTACCAGCTTTAGTAGCCGGGATCATTGCAACTGCTTTAAATTCCGCAGCCTATATTGCTGAAGTTATCAGATCAGGGATCGAATCTATCCCAACAGGTCAAACAGAAGCAGCTCGTTCGTTAGGGATGACACAAAAAGATACGTATCGTTATGTTGTTATTCCGCAAGCCTTGAAAAATATTTGGCCAGCTTTAGGTAATGAATTTGTGACCTTGATCAAGGAAAGTTCGATCGTCTCGATCATCGGTGTCGGTGATCTGATGTATCAAACACAATTAGTACAATCTGCGACGTATAAAGGTGTCATGCCGCTGTTTATCGCAATGGTGATCTACTTTATCATGACATTTAGTTTATCGAAGTTACTCAACTTATTTGAAAGGAAGTTAAACCATGGATAAAATGATCGAGATCAAAAACTTGAAGAAAAATTACGGTAAAAATGAAGTCTTAAAAGATATCACCGAAACAGTGGATAAAGGTCAAGTTATCTGTGTGATCGGACCTTCTGGCTCAGGTAAGAGTACATTTTTACGTTGCTTAAATGTTTTAGAAAAACCAACAAGTGGCAAGATCATTTTTGATGGTCAAGATCTGGCACATATTTCTGAAAAACAATTAAATGTTTTACGTGAAAAGATGGGGATGGTCTTTCAAGGCTTCAATCTTTTCCCAAATATGAGTGTTTTAGAAAATATCAAGTTAGCACCGATGAAAGTCAAAAATGTGGATGAAAAGACAGCCAGAGAGCGTGGGAAAGAGCTGCTTGATAAAGTTGGACTTTTAGATAAAGCTGACCAATTCCCAGATAGTCTATCTGGGGGCCAAAAGCAACGGGTGGCGATCGCACGTGCATTAGCGATGGATCCAGAAGTTATTTTATTTGACGAACCAACTAGTGCCTTAGATCCTGAGATGGTCGGCGAAGTTTTGAAAGTTATGCAAGATTTAGCTGATAGTGGAATGACAATGGTCGTGGTCACACATGAAATGGGCTTTGCTCGCGAGGTGGCTGATGAAGTTTGGTTCATGGCAGATGGCTATGTTCAAGAGATCGGTAGTCCAGAAGAGATCTTTGAACATCCAAAATCTGCTCGTGCCAAAGATTTTTTAGCAAAAGTTTTATAAAATAAATGATTAGAAAAATACGCTTGTCATTTGAGGGCAAGCGTATTTTTACGTATTGTAAAGCCAATTTTTGCTGTATAATTAATGTAGAGGAAGTAGCGAAAGGAAAAGTGAGATGGCATCAGAACATATTGAAAACAAATTAAAGTTGTTACCTGATCTTCCCGGATGCTATCTGATGAAAGATATCAATAGCAAGATCATTTATGTGGGGAAGGCTAAGAATTTGAAAAACCGGGTCAGGTCTTATTTTAAAAGTAGTCATGAAGGTAAGACAGCTAAGTTGGTCTCTGAGATCTATGATTTTGAAACGATCATTACTTCGACAGATAAAGAGGCGTTCTTGCTAGAAATAACGCTGATCCAAAAGTATACACCTCATTATAATATCAAGTTGAAACGGGGAACGGGTTATCCGTATATCAAGATCACTAACGAAAAAGACCCCGTACTAAAGATCGTTAGTCAAGTCAAAAAAGATGGGGGCTATTATTTTGGTCCTTATCCTAATGTTTACGCTGCTCAAGAAACATTACAGTTATTGCAAAAGGTATATCCGTTAAGACGCTGCAATGGGTATCAAAAGCGTCCTTGCTTGTATTATCATATGGGCCAATGTTTAGGGGCCTGTTTTAAAGAAGTCGATCCAGCTGAGTATGAAAAAAATATCAAAAAGATCAAATCTTTTTTAAGTGGTAATGTTGGTGGGATCAAGCGAGAATTGACCGCAAAGATGCAACAGGCTGCCGAACAACTTGAATATGAGCGTGCCGGTGAGATCAGAGATCAGATCCGTTATGTTGAGATGACTGTTGAACGGCAAAAAATAATTTCTAATGATAATACACCACGAGATCTGTTTGGTTTTTATATGGATAAGGGGTGGATCTCGATCCAGGTTTTCTTCATTCGTCAGGCTCGGTTAATGAAACGAGAAAAACGGCTTTTCCCATGTATCGATACGCCTGAGGCCGAACTAGCTTCATTTATCTTACAGTTTTACAACCAAAAAAATCGGATCTTGCCTAAAGAGATCTTAGTTCCAGAAAGGATCGATAAAGAGATCTTAGCTGATATTTTACAAACACCAGTTAGGACACCAAAACGTGGGACCAAAAAGGAATTGCTCGATCTTGCTAGCAAAAATGCCCAGTTAATTTTAGAAGAAAAGTTTCGTTTACTAGAATTAGATGATCGCAAAACGACTGGAGCAATGAAAGAGATCACTGATGCTTTAGGGTTACCGGTGGGCCATCGGATCGAAGCCTTTGATCATTCGCATACGCAAGGTTCAGATCTCGTTTCAGCGATGGTTTGTTTTGTTGATGGGCAACCAGAGAAAAATGATTATCGGAAATACAAATTACAAACAGTTGATCATGCGGATGAAGCTGCAAGCACGCGAGAAGTCATCTATCGCCGTTATAGCCGGTTGTTGAAAGAAAAAAAGCCGTTACCTGATTTGATCTTGATGGACGGAGCCGAGATCCAAGTTCAAGCGGCAGTCGATGTTTTGCATAATCAGTTAGGCTTGGCGATCCCAGTAGCTGGGATGGTAAAAAATGAGCACCATAAGACGGCTGATCTTTTACGTCAAACCGGCGAACGGATCGGACTAGATCCAAAGAGCGAGGGCTTTTATCTGTTGCAAAGGATCCAAGATGAAGTTCACCGATTTGCAGTGACATTTCACCGTCAAGTTAGATCGAAAAATTCGCTTTCATCCAAGCTTGAACGGATCCCCGGTGTGGGACCAAAAACGCGGATCAAACTTTTGCGTAATTACGGATCTTTAAAGAAGATCGCGCAAGCTTCATTAGAAGAGCTTCAAGCTTTAGGGATCTCTAAAAAGGTCGCCCAAACGATCAAGTTAAGTTTAGATAATTAAGTGTTATTCTTGGTTGAAGAATGAGGCGTGAAACTGTTATACTTGTGCTTAGTGTTACAATATTTTGAAAAAATTTTAGATAATATTGAATAATAGTTAGAGATTATGTAGAAACATCCTGGACAGCAGAGGTTGTCGGATTATTTAGAAGGGTGAAATAAATGTTTGTAGATCAAGTTAAAATTCAAGTCAAAGCTGGTAAAGGTGGCGACGGTGCCGTAGCTTTTCGGCGCGAAAAATATGTTCCTAATGGAGGACCGGCTGGGGGAGACGGTGGTAAAGGTGGTAGTGTCATCTTGAAAGTCGATGAAGGTTTACGGACTTTGATGGATTTTCGTTATCACCGTATTTTTAAGGCTAAACCTGGCCAAAATGGAATGATCAAAGGGATGTATGGTCGTGGAGCAAAAGACTTATATATTGCAGTTCCACAAGGTACGACCGTGACGGATGCTGATACTGGTGAGGTTTTAGGCGATCTAGTCGAAAATAACGCTGAATTAGTCGTAGCTAAAGGTGGTCGTGGTGGTCGTGGCAATATTCATTTTGCTTCAGCTAAGAATCCAGCCCCTGAGATCGCTGAAAATGGTGAACCAGGGATCGAACGAAATCTAAAGCTTGAACTTAAGGTTTTAGCGGATGTGGGACTGGTCGGGCTCCCATCAGTTGGAAAATCGACCTTACTTTCGGTGGTAACAAGTGCTAAACCTAAGATCGCTGATTACCACTTTACAACACTTGTGCCAAACTTAGGGATGGTACGTTTAGATGACGGGCAAGATTTCGTAATGGCTGATCTGCCAGGTTTGATCGAAGGTGCCTCACAAGGCGTTGGCTTAGGGATCCAATTTTTACGTCACGTTGAGCGGACAAGAGTGATCTTACATTTGGTCGACATGTCAGGGACAGAAGGGCGCGATCCATTTGAAGATTATCAAAAGATCAATGCTGAACTAAAGAAATATGATCCAGCTTTGTTGAAGCGGCCACAGATCGTAGTCGCTTCTAAGATGGATATGCCTGATTCGGCTGAAAACTTAGCTAAATTTAAAGAACAACTTGCTCAAGATGATACTTTAGCAACTAAACCAGAAGTGTTAGCCATCTCTTCTTTGACACATCAAGGTTTAGATGAATTATTACACAAGACTGCTAAGTTGTTGGCTGAGACACCAGCGTTTGAGACTAAAGCTGAAAAACTCCAAGATAAACAAGCTAAAGTCTATGAGTTTGAGGAACAAGCGGCACAAGCACCATTTACGCTTACACGTGATGCAGATGCAACCTGGATCCTTGGTGGTGCTAAGTTAGAAAAACTCTTCAAGATGACGAACCTAGATCACGAAGAAAGCATGATGCGTTTTGCGCGTCAATTACGTGGAATGGGCGTTGATGATGCCTTGCGTGAGCGTGGAGCTAAGAACGGTGATCTTGTAAGAATTGGCAACTTTACATTTGAATTTGTTGAATAAGATTTAAAGGAAATATTTACAAATGGGAAAAAGGTTAAAGAAGAGTAGATATATTACAGGTTTTGATGGTATCAGAACGATCGCAGTCATCGGTGTTATTTTGTATCATCTGGCACCGTATCAATTTCAAGGTGGTTTCTTAGGAGTTCCGATCTTTTTTGTGGTCTCTGGTTATTTGATCACAGATCTATTGTTTCAAGAATGGCAACAAAATAGACGGATCGATATCAAGGGCTTTTATATTAGACGAATGAAGCGCCTGTATCCAGCTTTAGTTACATTGGTATTAGTAACGACTGCCTACATTACTTTGTTTGTCCGTGATCTACTGACAAATATTCGGGCAATAATCGCGACCAATTTTTTATATGTTTATAATTGGTTCCAAGTGGCACATCATGAATCTTATTTTGATAAGTTTGGTACCCAGTCACCGTTTACCCATCTATGGTCATTATCGATCGAAGGACAATTTTATCTTTTTTGGCCGATAATTATTTTATTATTGCTAAAATTTGTCAAAAAGAAACAACCGATCTTTGATACGATGATCATTTTAGCGTTTATCTCGGCTTTATTGATGGCTATCTTGTATCGGAGTGGTCAAGATCCCTCCCGTGTTTACTACGGTACAGATACACGGATGTTTTCGATCTTATTAGGGACATCGTTAGCAGTTATTTGGCCAAGTACAGCCCTTAAAAAGGATTTGCAACCAAACTTTAGGCTAGCCCTAGATGTGATCGGTGGCGTCACAATGTTGCTTTTACTTTGGATGTTTATGCGTATGACGGGTGAAAGTGCTTTGGTTTATCGGGGCGGGATGTTTTTCTTCTCTGTTTTATCGATGATCTTAGTCGCAGTTGTGGCTCATCCTGGGGCTGACATCAACCGTTTGTTGACAAATCCATTATTTACTTGGATCGGAAAGCGCAGTTACGGGATCTACTTATATCAATATCCAGTCTTGGTCTTTTTTGAAGACAAAGTAAATGTCGCCGACCATCCATTCTTATACGGTGTGATCGAAGTAGCTTTGATCTTAATGATCAGTGATCTTTCTTATCGTTATCTTGAATTGCCCTTGCAACATTTTGACTATTCTAAGACATGGATAACGATCAAGGAAATTTTTGCACCAGGATCACGCTATGGCAAAAAACGCTGGTATCTAGCTGTACCAAGTGTGATCATCTTATTAGCTTTGACGGGTGCGATCATTTCCCCGGCTCAGGGTTCTGAAAGTAAGCAAAATTCAGCATTAGAAAAAGCGATCGAGTCAAATAACAAAAAGGTGGCAACGCAAAATAAGGAGATCCAAGCTGAGAAAAGTAGTCAAGCTTCAAGTGTTCAAAAAGCAAGTTCTGAGCAAGCAACAAGTAGATCTGAATCTAGTTCAAGTGATTCATTGACCCAAGCTGAGCTTACTCGAGCACAAACTTTACCGATCACAGCAGTAGGTGATTCGGTCCTTGCTGATGCTTCAGCAACACTCCAAGGAATCTTCCCTAATATGTATGTCGATGCTAAAGTCGGACGTCAGGTCAAAGAAGCGATCCCAGTCTTACAATCGTTAGCTCAAATGGGTAAACTATCTGACACAGTTTTGATCAGTGAAGGTACTAATGGCCCATTTACGGAAGATGAGATGCAACAGATCATGACGATCTTAGGTGATAAACGCAAAGTGTATTGGATCAATGTCCATGTTCCGACACGACGTTGGCAAGACCAGGTCAACGATGATCTAAAAGAAGCTGCTAAGAAATATCACAATCTAAAGATAATTGATTGGTATGCTTACAGTAAAGATCATGCCGATTGGTTCTATGGTGATAATGTTCATCCAAATCCAGAAGGACTCAAATACTATGGACCTTTTGTAGCCAAACAGATACTAAAATAAATAAAAGATGCTTTCAGGTTTTGAAGGCATCTTTTTTACTTAAGTAATAATTTTGGAGGGCTGATCTTGATCCCAAAAAGTGGTTGGAGTGTATCATTAGACATTAAACTTAGTGTTGTAGTTGGAGCTATAGGTGCTAACTTTAGCTGAAGTTCTTTTAGTGTTAGGGGCTTTTTAGTTGGCAACAAAACAACTTCAGTCGGCAAAAAGCGTACTACTCCTATTGGCAAAGTTTGCGTGGACGTTGTGAAGTAAACTTTTAAAGTCAGATCGAGTTCTGTGGTCAAATGTAAAAAATCACTGATACGCAATGGACTCACCTCAATTGTATTATAAAACATTTGTTCGATAAAGACAAAATTTTTATGCTATTGCAAATAAAGAAATGTAATATTTTTTATTTAAATCGTTATCGAATACTTAAAAAGAGATGTTCGACTGAGGTTTTGGATAGAGGGTACTTTGTCTACTTGGGGAAATGATGATAGAATATAAAAGGAATAACATGAAAAACTACTTCGGCTTTGCCGATTAGAATAGGAATATCAATTGATGGAATTAGAATTTTTAGGTACAGGTGCGGGCTCACCTGCGAAATTTCGCAATGTATCATCGGTCGCCCTTAAACTGTTAGATGAGGAAAATGCGGTGTGGTTATTTGATGTTGGCGAAGGAACGCAACATCAGATCTTACACACGACGATCAGGCCACGTAAGGTCGATAAGATCTTTATAACGCATTTACATGGAGATCATATCTTTGGACTACCTGGTTTTTTAAGTAGTCGTTCATTTCAAGGGGGAGAAAAATTACACCCACTGACGATCTATGGACCTAAAGGGATCGCTGATTTTGTGAGGATAAGTTTGAAAGTTTCGCAAACACATCTTTCATACCCACTGCGATTTGTAGAATTAACAGACGAAGGTGTGATTTTTGAGGATGATAAATTCAAAGTTTCATTTCAGCGGCTAGATCATCGGATCGAATGTGTGGGTTATCGGATCGAAGAAAAAGATCATCCAGGTGAACTGTTGATCGATAAGTTGCGGGCTGAACATGTTCCTTCGGGGCCGATCTATGGTCGGATCAAGGCTGGAGATGTTGTGACTTTACCTGATGGACGCACGCTTGATGGTAAAGATTACATCGGTGAACCCCAAAAGGGTCGGATCATCACGATCTTAGGTGATACTAGACAAACACCTGGGATCTTAGAATTAGCGCAAGGTGCAGATGTGTTAGTACACGAGAGTACTTTTGGTAAAGGCGAGAGCAAACTAGCACGTAACTATTATCACTCGACGTGCATTCAAGCAGCTAAGATCGCAAATAAAGCGGGTGTCAAGCAATTACTATTGAATCACATTTCGGCACGTTATGTCGGACCTTTAGCAACGCAACTGCAAAAAGATGCTGCAAGTATCTTCAGTAATGTCAAGGTAGTCAAAGATTTTGATGTGATCGATGTTCCATTCAAAAAGAAAGGTGAAAAAAGCTAATGACAGGATATAAGCAATTAAAAGATCTAACGAATCGAGTTGTTTTGATCACAGGAGCTTCTTCTGGTTTAGGCGAACAAGTTGCCTATCAAGTTGCTAAGCAAGGGGCGATCGTAGTTGGGTGTGCTCGGCGCAAAGATAAGCTTGAAAAAGTAATGGCTGTTTGTCGGGCGATCTCTGGGAGATTGGCCTATGCTTACCAATTAGATGTCTCGCATCCGCATCAGATCGAAAAAGTGATCGATGAAGTAGAAGCAAATGTCGGTCCGATCGATGTTTTGATCAATGATGCTGGTTTTGGTTTTATGCGTCAAGCCCTGGACTTTAGAATGGATATTGCCGAAAGAATGTTTCGGGTCAATGTCTTAGGCTTGATGTATGTAACTAAATATACAGCTTTATATATGGCTAAGCGCAAACGAGGCATGATCATCAATGTAGCCTCGATCGGTGGCAAGATCGCAACTCCCAAATCATCGATCTATTCAGCTACTAAAGCAGCTGTGATCGCATATTCAAATGCTTTGCGTTTAGAATTAAAACCTTTGGGGATCGCAGTCTTGACAGTCAATCCAGGTCCGATCAGAACAGCTTTCTTTGAAATTGCCGATGAAACAGGCGAATATATCGATCGGGTCAAGAAAATGTCATTGAATCCAGAGATCGTTGCTGAAAAGATCGTTAAGGCGATCGGGACACGTAAACGCGAGCTCAATTTGCCATATTATATGGAACTAGCGCATCACGGGTATCAAATGTTTCCGTGGCTAGGTGATCATCTGGCTGGCGGGATCTTTAATAAAAAATAATAAAGGATAGGTAAGATCTATGAAAAAACAATGGAGTTTGATCGGAATTTTAGTTTTAGTCTTGGTGATCGTGATCTTTTCATGGTTAAATGTGCAACCTGTGACTGTTAATTTTGGCTTTTCCCAAGTTACGATGCCGTTAGTTGTGATCTTGGTGATCTCATTACTTTTAGGTGTTATTTTAGCAGTTCTTTTCTCGATGACGACTATTTTGCAACAAAAGCAGGAATTAAAACAGGTCAAGAGTAAATTAGAATCTAATCAAGCAATGCGCCGGGCAGATAAAAACATTAAACAAGAGATAAAACACGATACAAAAACAGAAGAAAAGTAGTTAGATGTAGGGGGAAAAATATTGGTTTCAGCAAAATATCGATGGCAAGAAGAAAACCTGGCCCCAACTCCAGCTAGCCAAGCGATCGCAGATGAATTTGGCTTGGCTACTCTAGTGGCTGAGCTGTTAGTGAAGAAGGGATATACGACCGTCGAGGAGGTTCGCAGATTTCTTGAGCCATCAAGTACGAGTTTTTACGATCCATATTTACTATATGATATGCAAAAAACAGTTGATCGGATCCAAGAAGCGATCGTTTCAGGTGAGCATATCACGATCTATGGTGACTATGATGCCGACGGACTGACTAGTACGGCGATCATGTATGAGACTTTGACACAGTTAGGTGCTGATGTTGATTACTATATCCCTGATCGCTTCAAAGATGGTTACGGTCCCAATAAAGACGCATATGAACGTTTGATCGCTAATGGAACTGAACTGATCGTGACCGTTGATAATGGTGTCTCAGGTCACGAGGCGATCACTTTGGCAAATGAAAAAGGTGTTGATGTGCTCGTCACTGATCATCATGAATTGCCCCAAACGCTACCAGATGCTTATGCGGTGGTCCATCCTCGTCATCCTAAAGGAAAATATCCGTTTTGTGATCTTTCAGGAGCGGGGGTAGCTTTTAAAGTGGCAACAGCGCTGTTAGATGAGATCCCACAAGATCTCTTGGATCTAGCGACGATCGGAACAGTGGCTGATCTTGTCTCATTGACAGATGAGAATCGTGCTTTGGTCAAATTTGGGTTGACGGCTCTGGAAAATACCTTGCGTCCTGGATTACTTGCTTTATATGAAGTTGCGGGTGTTGACCAACGAGCGATCACTTCTGAAACGATCGGTTTTTCGTTAGGACCGCGCTTAAATGCGATCGGCCGAATGCAACATGCCCAAAGTGGTGTTGAGCTGTTGACGACATTAGATGATGAGTTAGCGACAGATTTAGCCAAAGAAGCTCAGAGCTTGAACATCCAAAGACAAAATATCGTTGAAGAGATCACAAAGCAGGCATTGCATAAGCTTGAACAAGAACCAAAACATTTGGTCAATGTTGTAGCCGGTTCTGATTGGCACGAAGGCGTCTTAGGGATCGTAGCGAGTCGTTTGGTCGAAAAAACGGGCCGGCCGACTTTGGTGCTCGATATTTCAGATGAAGGGATCGCTAAAGGCTCTGGGCGGTCGATCGAGGACTTCCATCTGTTTAATGCTTTGGATGGACATCGGGAACTGATGACAAGCTTTGGTGGTCATCACATGGCATGTGGATTAGCTCTTGAAGTTAGCAATTTGTCTCAACTTCAAGCGATCTTGGATGAAGAGGCAAAAGCCCAAGAACTTGATTTAACAAAGAAACCTGTTTTGAAGGTGTCAGCTAAACTTAAGGCCAGTGAAGTTACGCTAGATCTGATCGCTTCGTTAGATAAACTAGCACCTTTTGGGACGGATAATGAAGTTCCATTATTTGAGATCATAGACTACCAAGTTGTGCAAGCTAAAGCTCTAGGTAAGACAAATGATCATTTGCGGTTGGATCTAAGTACTGGTAAGACCCAATTAGCAGCCCTAGCTTTTGGTGTTGGTGATAAATTACCAGAATTACTAACTCAGCCTAAGTCATTAAAATTTGTCGCCTCAGTCGATAAAAATGAATGGCGTGGTAACGTTAGTCCACAATTATTGATCAAGGACTTAGCTCAGGCAGTTAAGCCAAAGCCACAAGTGATCATTGAGCGAAGCGAACGATTACAAAAAGAGCAGTTTTTGCGGCCAGCTCTTTATGGCTTTTTCAATGCAAACTTAGCCCAACGTTTTGCTGATCATCTGCCAGCCGGTTCTAAATGTGTCGTTTTTGATCAAAATCTATCTCAATTGACAGCAGATGAAATAGTTTTAGTCGATCTACCACAAAATCTTGCTCAATTGGAATTTGTTTTAAGTAAACTTGATTGCGCTAAAGTCCGGGTTATTTTATACACTAAGGCTAAAAGCGCACCATTACCTGAAAGAACAGCGCTTACTAAAGTGTATAAATTTATTTTTCAAGTAGGACATTTGAATTTAAAAACAGACCTTGATCAAGCTGCAACTCAAGTGGGACTAGAAAAATCTCAACTAGTTTTGGTCTTAAAGATGTTTTTTGAGGCAGGATTTGTTACAATAAAAAATGGAATTTTAGTTGGTGTGAGAAATGCACGTCCACATCGATTAGAAGATACAAATAGTTATCGCACACATGGCCAGCAAATACAAGTCGAAGAGCTAGTTTCGACTAGTTCAGACGAAGAGTTGACTGACTGGTTACTACAACGTTTAGGTTAGTGGCGAGAGAAGGAGTTAAAAAATGGCTTTGGATTTAAATAATTATGTTGAAAGTATCCCTGATTATCCTGAAAAAGGGATCATCTTTCGCGATATTACGCCCCTAATGGCTGATGGTGAAGCCTATCGCCAAGCAACAGATCGGATCGTTCAATTTGCCAAAGATAAGGGCGTTGAAATGGTCGCTTGTCCTGAAGCCCGTGGCTTTATCGTAGGCTGTCCCGTGGCTTATGAATTAGGTGTTGGCTTTGCTCCTGCACGTAAAGCAGGTAAGTTACCACGAGAAACGGTCGAAGCAAAATACGATCTAGAGTATGGTACTTCTGCACTTTACATGCATAAAGATGCGATCAAGCCAGGACAAAAAGTTTTGATCGTTGACGATCTATTAGCAACTGGTGGAACGATCGGTGCTACGATCGATCTAGTTGAACAACTCGGTGGTGAAGTAGTTGGCTGTGCCTTTATCATCGAATTAAAAGATCTAAATGGACGAAAACGTATCAAAGATTATGATACACTATGCTTAATGGAATACTAAAAAGCGAGCCTAGTAAGCTAAAAGTTGACTGGGCTTTTTAGATATTAGATCACTAATGTTAGTAGCAGTAAATAAAATCAAGAAAGGAAAAGCTATATTCTTACTCAAAGTACAGTATTAAAATTGAGCATATTATATAGCAGAAAAACGCATGGAAAAGCAAACATTTGCCGTGATCGGTCTCGGGCGTTTTGGCGGTAGTGTCTGTCAAACACTAGCTGATGCGGGACAAGAAGTTTTGGCGATCGATCATGATGAAGCTAGGGTCAATGATTACAAAGATATTGCGACCCAAGCAGTTGTTGCCGATGCTCAAGACGAAGACATTTTACGTTCGTTGGGGATCAGGAACTTTGACCATGTGATCATTGCGATCGGTGAGGATATTCAAGCAAGTATTTTAGTAACTTTGATGGTCAAAGAACAAGGGGTCAAATATGTAACGGCTAAGGCTCAAAATGAAAATCACGCTAAAGTTCTAGAAAAATTAGGTGTCGATCGAGTCGTCCATCCCGAACGCGACATGGGGGTGAGGATCGGGCGGAGTTTGACCTCTAAAAATATGATCGATTATTTAGATCTAGATTCAAACTTCAAGATGGCTGAGATCTTGATCACTAATCCGCGCTTCTTTGGCCGGTCATTAGCTGAATTGAATTTCCGCGATAAATATAAGCTAAATGTGATCGCAATTGCTCATAGTAAAAGTGAGATGAATCTTCCAGCAGCTGATGATGTATTAGGTCTACATGACAGTATCTTAGTAGCTGGGCCTAAAGATGCGATCGATCAATTTGAAGAATTGATGAATTCTAAGTGAATTTAAAGTATTCTTAATTATTTGACCTTGCTTTTTGGAAAACATTGGTCTTTAATTACTTTAGGACAAGTGCTTGATAAACCAAGTCTTGTGTAATTAATCTTGTAATCTAATATAAGAGTATTGTAATATAAATTAGTTGAGGTAGATTTTACCTACGTATCAATATATAGATTAGGAGAAAAATATTGAAAGAAAAGTGGACAAAGTTTTTTAAAAATGAGTATGTCACATTTGCTTTAAAAACAGTTTTTTATTTTGCTGTTTTATTTGCACTGGTCTATCTCTATAGTTACAGTGGTGTAAATCAACCACACTTTATCTACAACGAATTTTAGGAGTGATTTGTTTGGCAGAAAATTTAATCAAAGCGATCGATCGTTGGGGGATCGAAACGCCAACTAAAATTGCCTACGATTATTTAGGTAAGACTAATACGTATGCTGAGCTCAAAGCATATTCCGATGCTTTAGCTAGTTATTTGCTCAATTTAAACTTACCTAAGGGTGCACCTGTGATCGTTTTTGGAGGGCAGACATTTGAAATGATCGCTGCTTTTTTAGGGGCGGTCAAAGCAGGACATGCTTATATTCCTGTTGATGCTCACTCGCCATTAGAACGGATCAAAGTTATAAATGAGATCGCCCGTCCAGTGGCTTGTATCGCAGTTGAAGAGTTGCCATTAGAATTGGGAACATTGCCCGTCGTTACACCAGCTAAATTGGCAGAAGTTTTTGCGACAAAGGCTACATATGAGGCGTCAGAAAATTATGTTGCTGGAGATGATAACTTCTATATCATCTTCACCTCTGGAACTACGGGGGTACCAAAGGGCGTTCAGATCAGCCATGATAATTTAGTAAGTTTCAACACTTGGATGCAAACAGATTTTGGTTTAGCTAGTGATGGTATCTGTTTATCACAACCACCATATTCTTTTGACCTCTCAGTGATGGACCTCTATCCAACTTTGACAGCTGGGCGTCAGTTGACAGTTTTACCTAAGGAAACAACGGATAACTTCAAGGAGTTATTTGCAGTTTTACCTAAATTGCATGTAAGTGAATGGGTCTCGACCCCCTCATTTATGGATATTTGTCTACTGCAACCGACTTTTGATGCAAAGAATCTTCCTGAGTTGACGCATTTCTTCTTCTGTGGGGAAGAATTGACACATAAGACAGCGGCGACGTTAAAACAACGCTTTCCTGAAGCTAAGATCTATAACACCTATGGTCCAACTGAAGCGACTGTGGCTGTCAGTGCAGTTGAGATCACAACTGAGGTCTTGGAAAAATATCCTCGGTTACCGATCGGCCAAGCTAAGGCCGATACCACCATCGCGTTGATCGATGAAGCTGGTAAACCAGTCGAACAAGGGCAAAGTGGTGAGATCTTGATCGCAGGTCCAAGTGTTTCAAAGGGATATTTGAATAATCCGGAAAAAACAGCGCATGCATTTGTTGAGTTTGAGGGACGCCCAGCGTATAAGACTGGTGATCTTGGACAGTATGATGAAGCTGGTCAATTGTTGTATAAAGGGCGGATCGATTTTCAGATCAAGTTACACGGATTTAGGATCGAACTAGAGGATGTTGATCATCATTTAGATAAAGTGAGTTATGTTGCTCAAGCTACGACGGTCCCACGGTATGGCAAAGATCATAAAGTCAGTCAATTGATCGCTTATGTGGTCAAAGATGAGACAAAGACAGCTGATTTTGAGAGTGACTTCAAGCTAACACAAGCGATCAAGCAAGAACTCTTAGAAACGATGATGTCATATATGATGCCTCAAAAATTTATTTACGTCGATTCATTACCGTTGACTGCTAACGGAAAGATCGATCGCAAATCTTTGATGAAAGAGGTTAATGACTGATGCTTAATATGCAACCGTACCAAGATCCGACCTATTTTGTATTACTGGCGATCGGTCTATTGCCGATCATGGTAGGACTTTTATACGGTCGACGCTTTAGAGTTTATGAAACGATCATCTCATTTCTATTTTTATTGCTGACCTTTGGAGGCGTAAAGTGGCAACAAGGGGTAGCCTTGATCGGATATATTATTTTTGAACTTTTGCTGATCTATGGGTACCTTGCTTATCGTAAACGTAAAAATGCTTCTTGGATCTTTAATTTGACTGTCATTTTGTCGATCCTCCCCCTAGTGATCGTTAAGATAGCACCAGTCATGAATAATGGGCGTGAATCGATCATTGGCTTTTTAGGGATCAGTTATTTAACCTTTAAGGCGGTGGGAATGATCATGGAGATCAGAGATGGGATCATCAAAGAAGTTGGACTAAGTGAGGTTGTACACTTCTTGCTCTTTTTCCCAACGATCTCATCTGGACCGATCGACCGTTACCGCAGATTTTTAGGTGATTATAAAAAGGTCCCCGCACGTGATAAGTATTTAGCTTTGTTAGATAAAGCTATGTGGTATATCTTTTTAGGGTTTGTCTATAAGTTTTTACTGGCATATCTATTTGGGGTCGTGATGTTGCCTAAGATCTCAGCCTTGGCCTTAGCACACGGTGGCTGGTCATGGTGGGTGATCGCATATATGTATACCTATTCGATGGATCTGTTCTTTGATTTTGCAGGTTATAGTTTATTTGCAGTTGGGATCAGCTATATCATGGGGATCCAAACACCGATGAACTTTAACAAACCATTTATTGCTAAGAATATCAAGGATTTCTGGAACAGATGGCATATGACTTTGTCGTTTTGGTTTAGAGATTACATTTACATGCGGTTAGTCTTCTTTATGATGAAAAAGAAATTGCTCAAAAGTCGGATCGCGATCGCCAATGTCGGCTATTTGACGCTCTTTTTGATCATGGGCTTTTGGCATGGGGTAACTTGGTATTATATCGTCTATGGCTTGTATCATGCAGTGGCGATCAATTTGTGTGATATGTGGCTACGCTTTAAAAAGCGCCATAAAGAGAAGATACCACACAACAAATTTACTGAAGCTTTAGCTATTTTTATCACATTCAATGTAGTTTGCTTTAGCTTCTTGATTTTCTCAGGTTTTTTGAATACACTATTTTTTGCATAGATAATTTTTGGAGGTTTTAAACATGAAAGATACAGTATTGGATATTTTAGAAGATTTAACAGGTAGCGATGAAGTAAGAAACGATCTAGACATCGATATCTTCGAAACTGGTCTTTTAGACTCAATGGGAACAGTACAAATGTTATTAGAATTACAAGCTCAATGTGGCGTTGACGTACCAGTTTCTGAGTTTGAAAGAACTGAATGGAACACACCTAACAAAATTATCGCGAAAGTAGAAAGTATGCAATAATGGACGTAAAAAAGAAGCTCTTTAAGATCTTCGGTCCGATCATTTTGGCGGCTGTTTTATTGACGCTCTTGTTGATCTCACCATTTAATTTTCGTAAGATCAACGATAAGACAGTTGAAGTAGCTGCCTTGTCCCAGTCAAAGAATGTTTTTAAGGGGACAGTGGTAAAACAAAAAGCTTTAGAAGAAAATTACGTTCCATTTTTTGGTTCTTCGGAATTATCGCGAATGGATGCCTTTCATCCAGCTACATTAGCTAGTCACTATGATCGCAGTTACCGCCCATTTTTACTTGGGGGACCAGGATCGACCTCACTTTCTCAATTTTTTGGGATGCAAGGGATCAATCAACAGTTAAAAAATAAAAAAGCTGTGATGATCATCTCACCACAGTGGTTTGTACCTAAAGGAACCGATCCCGGAGCCTTTAGTCTATACTATTCCAATCTTGAAGCTGTTACGTGGTTGCGTCAAGCACAAGATGACCAGATGGACCGCTTTGCGGCTAAGCGTCTGTTGCAGATGCCATCAGTCCAAAATGATGCGATCTTAAAACAAGCGATCCAAAAAGTTGCAGCCGGTCAAGAATTATCTAGTTCAATGAAGATATATCTTGATTTGAAGTACAACCAATTGCAACACGAAGATGAATTGTTTTCGACATTGGCCTTAAAGGATAATACGCAAAGGATCGCTAAAGTTGCAAAAGTCTTGCCAGATAAGTATGATTTTGAACAACTTGATGCGATCGCTTATAAGCTAGGGCAAGCAAACACAACCAATAATCCGTTTGAGATCAGTAATAAATTTTTTGATAAAAATTTACGCAAAAAATATAAGAAGCTAAAGGGCAAACAAAGCAAATACAGCTATGTAAGATCACCTGAATTTGCTGATTTCCAATTAGTCTTGAATCAATTTGCTAAAGATAATACTGATGTGATCTTTGTGATCCCACCAGTAAACAAACACTGGTCAGATTATACTGGCTTATCACAAGAAATGTTGCAAGATTTTAACCAAAAGATCACGTATCAGTTGCGTCAACAAGGTTTCAATAATATCGTTGATCTTTCTAAAGATGACGGTGAGAGATATTTCATGCAAGATACGATCCACTTAGGTTGGCGTGGGTGGTTGAAGATGGATCAAGCAGTAGCACCATTTTTGACTAAAGAACAACTAAAGCCAAAATATCAGATCGATAATTACTTCTACAGTAGATCTTGGCAACAGCTCGATGGTAAAGACCTAGATCAAGTAACAAGATAAAATAAAACGCATCTAATCCAGTTGTTTTTACTGTATTAGATGCGTTTTTTTAAGCTTTAGTTTCTCGTATATCTAGTGTGAAAACTAGCACTAATGAAACTAAACTAAGTACGATTCCCAAGTATAAGCCTGGTGGAGTGAAGGTCAAAGTTACTTGATGTTTACCTTGGCCGATGTCAAAACCAACGAAGGTATCTTGGATCTTGTAAGTTTTGACGGGTTTTCCATCAACTTTTGCTTGCCAGCCTTTACTATAAGGGATAGTTGTAGCAAAGAGCTGGTTTGACTTAGTGATATCGATCTTACCTGTTAATCTGTGAGCGGTAGCTTTTGTAAGTTGCCAAGAGTTTTTTTGGAGTTGCTTTAGTTTTTGTTCAACTAGGGATCTATCCATGCGATAGAGAACGAAATTCTCCAACCAAAGGCTATTTTTTTTGAATTTAGCGGTAATAACGGCTTCATCGTCACTACCAGATACGGTTGGATTTAAAACGACTGTATGTCTGAAGGTCTTATAGTAAGGATATTCCTTGCTACCTAAATACCAAGTAGCAGAATCACCGTCGAGACTAGCACCAAGTGTCAAGTAGTAAGGGTCATCAGTCTCAGGCGTGAATTTAAAGATGATCTGAGCTGGTTTAGCCAAGTCGGTCTTTTTGAAAAAGGCGCCAGTAAGGTTGGTCTGCTTTTTGGTATTTTGAAAGACGACTTCATTAAAATTAGCGGCATAAAAATATTTAGTCGTATTAGCTGAGCCAGTCGCTGCATTTAGCCAATTGGTCTGATAGGTCAATGGCTGATCGTAGAGAACTTTGAGCTGCTTTAATTTTTTATCAGCACTATAGCCAAGTCCGATCGCATAAGGGTTTTGATAGATCCTGGTTTGAGCAGTTTGGGCACGTAAGGCATAAAGCTTGGTATCGGGACGATAACTAGTAACATTAAGGTCGACCTTAGCTGAGGAGCTCAAGACAAGTTCAGCTTTATCTTTAGCTTGAAGGAGGTACTTCATGTCGAGCAACGAATCGCTGATCAAAGTCCCGTTATAGTAACCCACATAGTTGTCGCCATCGGGTTGCCCCAATTGACCATAAAAATCAGGGATGCTTTTTTCAAGTGCAGAGCTAAAATAAGAACCTGTTTTTAAATCATGCGCAAGGCCATCATCTTTAGTCCGACTATAGAGTTGAGCGGTCCGATAAAAGCCAGGATCTAATTGCGTCAACTTTTTTTGGTCTTGGGCGATGACTTTAGTTGGCCCGGCAAACTCAGCTTGGGTCAAATAGCTGATATTATTGAGCGAATAAGTTGTATTAGCTAACATTTCAAAGCATACCAATAAAAAGATGACTAATGGTGTTAGTCGTTGATTGAGCGGTGTCTTCTTGACCGTCAAGACAAGCAAGAGCAAAACGTTGAAGAGAGCTGTGAATAATATGACTTGTTTTGATACATAGTCAAAACTCTTAGAATTAAAATAAACATAGCTCAAACCAGCTGTAAAGATCCCCAAGCAGATCAAAGCTTGGTGGGGTTTAAGGCGAAATTGATTTTCTTTGAGAGCCAAAGCGGCTAAGAAGATCATCCAAAAACTAACGATAAATGAAAAACGGTATGGATACCATACGGGAAATTGCATCCCATGCCACAATAGATCAAGTGGTTCAAAGCATAGAGAAAGCCAAAGAAATACGCTCACTAAAAAGGCAGCTAATTTTGGACGCCATTTGATCTTTAAGCTGATAAAATATAGAAATACTCCGATCAAAGCAAGACTACCGATAAAAAGATTCGGGAATCCTTTAGGCATTTGCTCAAAATTAAATGCCCCGATCACAAATTTTGAAAGCATCTTTAGCGGAGCATATTCAAAGTGTGATTGGAAACTTTTTTCGGTGTATTGTCCCTTGCTAGTGACCAACGAATAATAAGTTGGCACAAGGACAAAGGCCGAGATGCCGACCGCTAGAAGGGAACGACTTATAAAAAGGTAAAGCTGTGACCAAAACTTTTTGAGACCCGAAAAGTATGCTGTTTGGTACCAAGCAAAAAATAAAACTAAAAAAAGACAGATCATGTATGCCATGTAATAATTGATGATCATCATTGCTGCCAACCATAAGACATAGGCGAGACTGCGCTTTTTTTGTAAGAGACGATACAAAGCTGAGATGATCAACGGTAAAAAGATCGGTGCATCTAGCCAAAGCATATTCAATTGGTTAGCGATCATCCAACCCATCAAAGCATAGCTGGTAGCAAGAGCGGGGATCATCCATTTATTTAATTTGAGTTCATTTTTGAGTAACCGCCCAAAAGTATAGCCAGCGCACCCGTATTTTAACAGTAAGATAAGCAAGCATCCAGCTGTTAAATATTTGCCGGGAAAAAAGACAAATAAGAGATTAAATGGACTCAATAGGTAATAGGCAGCTTCACCGATCATCGGGCCCCCTAAGGCTTTTGAAAATGAGTAAAATAGTTCACTCGGAGAATGCAGCAAGGTATGGCGAAAATAAGCAAAAAAGTCGACATATTGCTGTCCTAGATCGACTGTCAACACACTGGAGCTGCCAAAGGGATAAAAGCCACGGTAGATAAAATACCCAAGCATGAGCAATACTGGAGTCCAAAAGCTCAAGCCGAGGGGATAGTGTTTTTTGAGATATTCTTTCATATCTAGCGTGATCCTTTCGAATTTTTGAATATTATCAGCTTATAGGATACCACAACGAGAAAAAGATTTCGAATAGTGCTTGTTTTAAGTGGTCTTTTAAAAAATTTAGTATTTAATCGCTCGTATATCGTATATAATATAAAAGGTAGTATCTAAGGTACAGATTTTAGTTGATTTGTGCTAGGATAGTTCGTAGTGTTAATAATATTAGTAGAGGAGAATTGTGGTGAGATTCTTAAGAAAAGCGAATGCACAAAATAAGCAAAAGCATTCGCAAATACCATTTAGATTAAATTTTCTCTTTTTGATCGTTTTTTTACTTTTTGCAGCCTTGATCGGACAATTAGCTTATCTGCAGATCATTCATGGTCCTAAGTTTGAATCAGAAGCAACTAGTAGTGATAATCAGACCGAAACTAGAAATGTGCAACGGGGAACGATCTACGATTCAACGGGAAAATTATTAGTCGCCAATAATACTTCGCGTGCGATCACGTATACTAAACCGCTGAATGTGGCTTCAAGTCAGATGTATAAGGTCGCTAATAATTTAGTTAATTATGTCAGTGTTGAAACTGATACTTTGACCGAGCGTAATAAGGTCGACTACTATTTAGCTGATCCAAAACATACTGCAGCAGTCAATAAGCATATTCCCAATGCTGATACGATGCAAGATAATGAAAAATTGACTAAGTTACAGACAAATTACGTTAAAAAGCATAACTTAGTCAAGAAGATGTCAGAAAAACAAGAACAAGCAGCTGTGTTATATGCTAAGATGGCAGGTGCTTATGCTTTGTCGACGGTCTATCTTAAGACAAGCGATGTCAGTGATAGCGAAATGGCTGAAGTTGGTGAGCATTTGTCTTTATTACCAGGTGTTAAGATCGGGACTAGTTGGTCGCGTTCTTATCCTAATGGCGAATCAGTCAAGAGTGTCATTGGGACTGTGACATCAGAAAAACAGGGACTTCCTAGCGATCAGATCAATAAGTTACTGGCTGAGGGCTACTCGCGTAATGATAGTGTAGGTTCAAGTTACATCGAATCTCAATATGAAAATGCGCTCAAGGGAACAAAAGAAATTATTAATGTTCAAACGCAAAATAATGAGATCATCAAAGAAGTCAAACAATATGGCGGTAGTCCAGGGGATAATCTACAATTGACGATCAATGCAGAATTTCAAAATCAAGTCCAAAAGATCGTTGAGGATAATGTGAAAAATGCTGCTGGTAGTAATCCGTATATTCCAGGAGGCTATGCCGTTGTGATGAATCCTAAGACTGGCGGGATCTATGCATTGGCTGGGGTCAATCGTGATCTTTCAACAGGTAAAGTAACGGAAAATGCACTTGGAACGATCAATCAGACTTTTGTAATGGGGTCTGTTGTCAAAGGTGCGATGGTCATGGGAGCTTTGAAAGATGGTGTCATCACTCCGACCAACAATACTTTGCTTGAAGAACCGATCAAGTTAGCTGGTACTGCTGCTAAGACATCTTGGTTCAATAAGACAGGAGCAGCTAACATGAGTCTTACTGCGGCTGATGCCTTACAAGTCTCGTCTAACACATACATGATGAAATTGGCGATGCTAGAAGGGGGCTTTAAGTACACTTCGGGGGCTGCACTCAATTTACCGACCTCGATCTTTGATAAATTACGTCAAAACTTTAAACAATATGGTCTAGGTGTCAAAACTGGGATCGACATTCCAGGCGAAGCTAGTGGATTTGAAGGGGCTGCTGATCAGTCACATATCGGTAATGCGTTAGACTTATCTTTTGGGAACTACGATGCCTATACCCCGATCCAATTAGCACAATATGCATCAACGATCGCTAATGGAGGTTATCGTTTACAGCCACATATCCTAAAGTCGATCCGCAAGACGAATAAGGATGGCTCTTTAGGACCAGTAAAATACGAAATGCAACCCAATGTTTTAAATGTCGTTGATGGGACAAAGGATCAATGGGATGTTGTCAAGACCGGTCTTTGGCGTGTAGTCCATGGCTCTAATACCTATCGGACCGGGGGCTCAATGGCTTCGGTAAAACCTGAGATCGCAGCTAAGACAGGGACCGCGCAAACATTTTATAACAATATCGAGACTGAGACATTAAGTGCGATCAGTTATGCGCCAGCTAATGATCCACAAGTCGTAGTTGTAGTTGCATTCCCTAATATTACTGACTCTAACAGTAAGATCAATACTGAGACAGTCAAGCAGATCTATGAAGCTTACTGGAAAACGGTCCAGTCTAGTGATGGTTTTTAATAAATGATCTTTGATCGACTTTAAGCAGGCAATAAGCGTGTTTAAGGTCGTTTTTTTTGCTGTCAAGGAATTTTCCTTAACAAATAGCCAAAAAATACTGGTAATCGATGCCAAAAGATGATATGATATTAAACGTTGAAGATGCCAAGGGCATTTTTAGGAACTGATATGTATGGGAGGTTTAGAACATGCGTGTAAATATTACATTAGAATGTACAGAATGTCATGAACAAACATATTTGACAAACAAAAACAAGCGTAATAACCCAGATCGTCTTGAACTTAAGAAGTACTGCCCACGCGATCACAAGGTTACTTTACATCGTGAAACAAAATAACAACAGGTTTAAAACCCTGTTGTTTTTTTTTGAAAGTTTGATGAACCGGTTGCATAAAGGCAAGACCTCAGCTGTGGTTTGTGCTAAAATAGGATAGACCAGACTAAATTGGGGGACCAGTTATGAACAGCTTTCGCAAAAAGCCGATCGTTACTTACGGACTGATCGCTGTCAATCTTTTAGTGTTTATTGGAATGACCCTAAGTGGCGGGAGTCAAAATGTAGTCAACTTGATCGCTTGGGGGGCTAAATATAACCCTTTGATCATTCAAGGTGAGCTTTGGCGCTTGTTCACACCGATGTTTATTCATATCGGATTAGAGCATTTGGCCTTAAATCTATTGACATTGTATTTTCTGGGAGTACAGCTAGAACAGCTATTCGGCAAATGGCGTTTTTTAGCCTTATATTTAATAAGTGGCGTAGGAGGCAACATTTTGAGTTTTGCGCTCTCAAGCAACATTTCAGCAGGGGCAAGTACTTCGCTGTTTGGTTTTTTTGGCGCCTATTTGATGCTAGGAGAATCATTTAGACAGAACCAGTATATCAGAATGATCTCACGGCAATTTTTAGTTTTGATCGTACTTAATCTTGGATTTGACCTCTTTGCAGGAGGTATAGATATTTGGGGACACTTAGGTGGACTCTTAGCCGGTTTTCTGGCTTCTTATGCAGTTGGGGTACCTAATATAGGATCTATTCCAAGGATAAAGCGGATCATTAGTGTTGTTGCTCTAGTAGTTGTATATGGATTATTGTTGCAAACTGGTTTCAATCACTGGCAATATCCAGTATAATTTTGAGGGAGAGGTTTTCATGAAGACGTTATATGATGTTCAACAGCTTTTGAAGCATTTTGGGATCTTTGTGTATGTTGGTAAAAGGCTTTGGGATATCGAATTGATGGCGATCGAGCTGGACAATTTATATAAAGCTGATGCGATCGATAAACAAGTCTTTTTGAGTGCCAAACTAGTCTTGACGCGGGAACACCGCATTGAGGAACAATATGAAGCAGCTAAAGATATTTAGATTTGAGGAGATATATTAGTATGGACAAGAAACTTATCGGCGTTGACCTTGGTGGGACAACGATCAAATTTGCAATTTTAACCGCAGATGGTGAGATCCAACAAAAATGGAGTATTGAGACTAATATTTTAGATGAAGGTTCGCATATCGTACCTGATATCATTGAATCGATCAACCATCACTTAAATTTATATGAAATGACACCAGACCAATTTATCGGTATTGGGATGGGGACCCCAGGGACCGTTGATCGAGCAGCGGGCACAGTTGTTGGGGCTTACAACTTGAACTGGAAGACAGTTCAAAATGTTAAAGCTGAGATCGAAAAAGGCACAGGAATCAAGTTTGCACTTGATAACGACGCTAACGTTGCTGCTTTAGGTGAACGTTGGAAAGGTGCGGGTGAAAATGCTGCTAACGTTGCATTTATCACTTTAGGTACCGGTGTTGGTGGCGGTTTGATCGCTGATGGCAACTTGTTGCACGGTTTAGGCGCAGCGGGTGAAGTTGGTCATATCAACGTTCAACCTGATGGCTACCTTTGCACATGTGGTAACAAAGGTTGTTTAGAAACTTATGCTTCGGCTACTGGTGTTGTCCGGGTAGCCCGTGATATGGCTGAAGAATTTGCAGGCGATTCTGAATTGAAGCGTGCTTTAGACAATGGTGAAGAGATCAGCTCAAAGATGGTCTTTGACCTAGCTAAACAAGATGATATCTTGGCTAAACGTGTTGTTGATCGTGTTTGTTATTATTTAGGGTTGGCAAGTGCTAACATCAGTAGTATTTTGCATCCAGAATACGTTGTTATCGGTGGCGGTGTATCTGCTGCAGGGGATTTCTTATTGGAGCAAGTTGAAGCTTACTTTAAGCAATTTGCATTCCCAACGATCCGGAATACGACAAAACTAAAATTAGCACAACTAGGTAACTCTGCAGGGGTTATCGGGGCTGCTTCGTTAGCTTTGGAATTTAAATAAACGTATTGATCAATTAAACAGTCTCGCTTTTAAGTGAGACTGTTTTAGTCTAGGAGGTTTTTTGATGAATTTAGTATTGGGTGAAATTTCAGCATGGCTTTGGATCGACCTTGTTTTGGTCATTATCTTATTATGGATGCTTGGTACACAATTATATTGGTGGTATCGGGGCAAAAAAGTTGCTCATATCGTTGAAAGCGATGAGTTCAAACAAGGTCTACGTAAAGGACAAGTTATCGATCTACGAGATAGTGCCGAGTTTGGGCGCTCACATATTTTAGGGGCAAGAAATATGCCATTTGCACAATTCAAGCTTTATGAAAACGCATTGCGTAAAGATGCACCGGTTTATCTGTATGATACGACTAAAGCAATGCCGATCCGGATCGCAGCTCGTTTGAAAAAAGAAGGATTTAACGACATCTACATTTTAAAGGGTGGCTACTCTAAATGGGATGGTAAGAAAAAAACTAAAAAAATTTAGTAGGTATGGGTGATAGCGCTAAAGTTGTCGCCCATATTTTTGTAAAAATATAGCTGTGACATAAGGCTTTATTTGGCCTTCAAAATATCAAAAATACCCAACTCCTAGTAGCTAAAAAACCGCCATGATGCCAAAATACATCATAGCGGTTTTAACATGTTAGGAAACATTACTGGTCTAACATTTTTTTAATAACAGGTACTTGTCCTAGTTCGGTAATATCTTCTTTCGAAAGTACGACTAGATTAGTATCTGATTCAGCAAGGTTGGTAAAAGCAGTGATACTTTGATCTTTGAAGTAATTCTCATCGACATTTTTTAAAGCTTCTTGGATCTTGGTGATCCGATAACTTTCAGCGTCAGCCCGTGTTTTTGTCGCTTGGGCTTGAGCCTGTGCAGTTTCAACTAAGGCTTTATTTTTAGCATCGGTCGTTAATTTGATGTTGCGGGCTTCGCCTTCGGCTCGAGCGATCGCAGCTACCCGTTCGCGGTCGGCGGTCAACTGTTTGTCCATAGCTTTTTGGATCTCTTTTGAAGGGGTCAATTCATCGATGTTTACCCGATCAACATTGATCCCATAAATATTTGTCAGATCCCCGATCGCATGTGCGAGCTCAGCATTGATCTTAGAGGTCGAACCTAACGCTGCGTTTAGATCCATTCGTCCGATGATGTCGCGTAGATGACCGCGAACTAATTGAGCCATAGATTCTACAGAGTCAGAGTTTTCATAAGTGTATTTTTTAGCATCAGTAACGTGGTAGTTCAAAGTGACGCTTGCCTCGATCTCGGCATTATCTTGCGTGATAACAGAATATTTTTGTAGACGCAGTGGATGCATAGCCAATTCGACTGTCCGGATCTTTTGAAAGATAGGAACATAGAATTGCAAGCCAGCATCAACTGAACGTGAATATTTGCCTAAGGTCTCAACGAGTCCCTTACAGTTTTGGCGAACGATCTTGATTCCAAACATAATGGTTCACTCCTCTTTATTATTAAGTGGTCGTAAAGTTAAGATATTCCCCACTGCTTCGATGATGATGTAGTCGTGACCGAGTTTTAAAGGTTGGTTACTTTCGATCAAGTAGCGATAATAGATGCCGTCAACTTTGACTAGACCATCAAGTTCATCAAATTGCCTAGCCGAAACGCGTTTGCCTAAAAACATTCGTTTCTCCAAGGACTCAGAACTAGTAGGCTTAGTTAAGGATTCATCAACGATCGATTGCAATGTTGCATTGACACTTTTATTTTCTTCTTTAGCCTTCTTACTTAGTTTTTCTTTTAATGAAGCTGGCAACCGAAATAAGAAGGTCGTCATTTCATCTTTGTCCATAAGGATCCTCACTTAAAAAATATTTTAGCATTACGATATCATTATGATATCATCAGGACGTAATAAAGTAAATAAAAATACCCGCTCTCAAAAAATGGAGCGGGTAGCTTATCTATTATCCTTGATGGGAAGAACGGCGTTTGCGCAATGCACGACGACGATGTTGATCCAACACGGCTTCGCGTTCTTCGATCGGTTCAACTACAGTCTTCTTGAATGCATAAACACAACCTGCAACTGCACTAAAAGCAGTTAACGTGCCAACTAAGAAGCCCTTACCAAATGTCTTCATAGGGGATTCCTCCTTTTTGAATTACTACTCCTATTATGAATGATTAGCCAAAAAATATCCAGTATTTAACTCTTTTGGCTAGAAAATATGATAGTATTAATCATGTGAATAATTAGTCTTGTAGAAAGGAAAGATAATGGCACAAAAGCTACTATTGATCGTGGGGCCAACTGCAGTGGGGAAAACGGCATTAGCTGTTGAATTAGCCCAAAAATTCAATGGTGAGGTCATCTCGGGGGATTCGATGCAGATCTATCGCGGTCTAGACATTGGGACAGCTAAAGTAACACCTGCAGAAATGCAGGGCATCAAGCATTATATGCTTGATATAAATGAGATCGATCAGCGCTTTTCTGTAGCTGATTTTATTGCGCAGTGTAAACAAGATGCCCAAATGATCGCCAAAGAAGATAAATTGCCGATCTTAGCCGGGGGAACTGGTTTTTATCTTCATGCGTTACTAAATGATTTTAAGCTGGGTCAAGATAGTTATGCTCAAGCTGAGATTACACGTAACAAATGGCATACTTTTGCAGCTGAACATGGGCAAAAAAAGTTATGGGAAAAATTAGCTCAGATCGACCCTAAGGCAGCTACAAAGATCCCATTTCAAAATGAACAACGGGTCGTGCGGGCTTTAGAAGTCTATGAAAAAACTGGAAATCTTTTTTCCAGTCAAGCTGACCAAAAAAGTTTGGCTTATGATGCCTTGATCATTGGTTTGACAACAGAGAGGACTTTACTATACGAACGGATCAATCAACGAGTCGATCTGATGTTAGAGCAGGGCTTGTTGGCAGAAGCTCGTTTTCTCTATGAAAAAGGCGGGGTCCAATTACCCCCGGGAAAAGGGATCGGATATAAGGAATTTTATCCATATTTTGAGGATAAGATCACGCGCAAAGAGGCTGTCTTAGCAGTCAAACAAAATTCACGACGCTATGCCAAACGGCAATTGACATGGTTTCGCAATAAAATGGATGTTAATTGGTTTGATATCGTACAACATCCAGCACAAAAAGAAAAAATTATTGGGTTAGTTACGGACTGGCTCGCAAAATAACGGAGGATTTTCAATGCTAAATTCATGGAAACAAAACTTACCAGAAGATCTGATCGCAAAGGTGGCAAAAGTTGATGAAAAGATCAGTGGTCATTTGCAAAAGATCGATGAACAAGTGCTCTACAATCAACAACGCTTATTGAGCTTATTTAGAAAGCACCGGGTCGCTGAAGAAGATCTGGTTGGTTCAACGGGGTATGGTTTTGATGATATGGGACGTGAAAAACTTGAAGCGATCTTTGCTGACTATTTTAAAGTCGATGACGCTTTAGTTCGACCACAACTTATTTCGGGGACACATGCGATCGCAACTGCTTTTTACGGTGTTTTACGTCCTAAAGATACTCTTTATTATATGACGGGGATGCCGTATGATACGATCCAACAAGTTATCGGTGTTGTAGGCGATAATCCTAAAACTCTCAAAGAATATGATATCAATTTTGATTACACTCCATTAAATGAGCAAGGCAAAGTTGACTATGATGCGGTCAAAGAAAAATTACAAAATGATAAGTCGATCAAGATGGTCGCGATCCAACGTTCACGTGGTTATGCGACCCGCGACAGTTTCGTTGTTGATGAAGTTAAAGAAATGATCGAATTTGTAAAACAATATGCTCCAAATGCGGTGATCTTCATCGATAATTGTTACGGTGAATTTTCAGAACCAACAGAACCGACATTTTACGGGGCAGATCTGATGGCGGGTTCGTTATTCAAAAATGCTGGTGCGGGGATCGCTAAGGGTGGTGCCTTTATCGTTGGACGTAAAGACTTAGTGGCTCAGGCAGCTGCGCAACTTTATGCTCCTGGTTTAGGTAAGGCTGAAGGGCCAACTTGGGGATATCTACGTGATTTCTATCAAGGAGTCTTTATGGCACCACATACAACAGGAGAGGCGATCAAAGGTGCGATCTATACGGCGGCCTTATTAGAAGAACTTGGAATGGAGGTTTCGCCTAAATGGGATGCACCGCGAACAGACCTCGTTCAAACGGTCACATTTGGAAAGCCAGAACCGATGATCAAGTTCTGTGCTGCGATCCAGCATAATTCACCAATGAATGCTTTTGTTGATCCAGTGCCAAGTTATATGGATGGCTATGAAGATCAAGTTATTATGGCTTCTGGGAGTTTCACAGAAGGATCAACGATCGAACTTTCCTCTGACGGTCCTTTGCGTGAACCATATTGTCTCTACATTCAAGGTGGTCTATCTTACGCACATGTTAAATTAGCCGTCACGGCAGCTGCTAAAGAAGCATTTTATAAAGATTGAGCAGTCAAAAAGTCGGGTTTATACTCGACTTTTTTATTAAAAAAATAAATATCTATCATTCTATGTTATAAAATATAACATAAGTGATTGACAATATAATTCAGAGTTGCTATGATAATGGAGTGATCCAAAGGAGGATGTTATGAAGGAAAAAGAGTTACGTCGCTCATTGGCTGTTTTGCCGATCGGGACGGTCATGAAACTTACTGATCTAACTGCACGGCAGATCCGCTATTATGAGGAACAGGGATTGATCATACCTGAACGAAATGAAGGTAATCGTCGGATGTATTCGTTGAACAATATTGATAAATTATTAGAAGTCAAAGATTATTTAGCTGAGGGTATCAATATGGCTGGGATCAAACAGATCTATGCTGAGCGTGCCCAAGAAGAGGCAAAACGCCAAGCTAAACGTGAAAAATCATTGACGGATGCCGATGTTAGACGGATCTTGCGCGATGAATTCGTTGCTGTCAGCGGTTTGAGCAAGCAAAATCAATTTTCTTTCCGAAATAACGGTCTCTAATCAAATTACAAGGAGCAATCAGTATGGCAAAACCTAGCTACACCAAAGATGAAATTCGTAAATTGGCAAAAGATGAACATGTGCAATTTTTGCGCTTGATGTTCACTGATCTCTACGGTACGATCAAAAACGTGGAAGTTCCGATCAGCCAACTTGACAAAGTATTAGATAACAAGATGATGTTTGATGGTTCTTCGATCGATGGCTTTGTACGGATCGAAGAAAGCGATATGTGGCTTTACCCGGATCTATCAACATGGTTGATCTTTCCGTGGGAAAGTGAACACGGGAAAGTTGCACGCTTGATCTGTGAAGTTTATAATGCTGATCGAACACCATTTTATGGGGATCCAAGAAATAATTTGATCCGCATTTTGGACGAAATGAAAGAATTAGGTTTTACTGACTTCAATATTGGGCCTGAACCAGAATTTTTCTTATTCAAATTAGATCCTGAAACAGGTAAACCAACCACGCATCTAAATGACAAGGGAAGTTATTTTGACCTTGCTCCAGTAGACCTAGGCGAAAATTGTCGACGTGATATCGTATTGGAATTAGAAAAGATGGGCTTTGATGTTGAAGCTTCACACCATGAAGTTGCTCCTGGTCAACATGAAGTTGATTTTAAGTACGCAGATGCACTACATGCCTGTGATAATATTCAAACATTCAAACTAGTTGTTAAAACTGTAGCTAGAAAATATGGTCTACATGCAACATTTATGCCAAAACCACTTGATCGGATCAATGGATCAGGGATGCACTTGAATATGTCACTTTTCAATGAAAAAGGCAATGTTTTCTTTGATGAAAATGCTGAAGAGCAACTTTCTCAAGAAGCGCGCTATTTCTTGGGTGGCTTGATCAAGCATGCGCGTAATTATACTGCTGTTATGAATCCAACGGTCAACTCTTATAAGCGTTTAGTTCCAGGATACGAAGCTCCAGTTTACGTAGCTTGGTCTGGTCATAACCGGTCACCGTTGATCCGTGTACCGATCGCTCGTGGTTTATCTACCCGGGTCGAATTACGCAGTGTTGATCCATCAGCTAATCCATATCTTGCGGTAGCTGCTGTCTTAGCTGCTGGGTTAGATGGTTTGAAGAATAAGATCGAACCACCAAAACCAGTTGACCGTAACATTTATGTTATGGGCGAAGAAGAGCGCAAAGCTAATGGGATCGAGGATCTACCATCGACCTTGCATAATGCGCTAAAAGCCTTACGGACTGATGAAGTGATCATCAATGCGATGGGGTCACACCTATACAACAACTTTATTGAAGCTAAACGTTTAGAGTGGGAGGCATATCGCCAAGAAGTATCCCAATGGGAACGTGATCAATACCTAGAGCTTTATTAAGCTAAAACATTAGCTAAAAAACCTGTCATTTTTACGACAGGTTTTTTGTTATTTACTGATGAGGACTGGATGATGAAGTGTGGCATCTTTGACAGAGAAACGTTCTAAACCGAGATGAACGATATCTTTGGTGAAGACGACCCGGGTCTGTTTGTCTGATATCTTGAGAGTTACAGCGTCAAAACGGTTTTTGATCGAATCTAGTTTCCCGCTAAGTGTTTCAGTCGTGCCATCCTTTAGTGCTAAAGTGAGAGTAGCTGTTTTTTGCGAACGGATCGCTTGTTGTAAGAAAAGTGCAAGTTGCTTTGGTGGGATACTTGCAAAATCGGTTGTACGTGGAGTAGGCGTTGTTTGTTCGAGTTCAAAGAATGATTGTGCTTTAGTATGGAGATTTTTAGTGAATTTGCTCAAATTTTCAGGGCTGAAGAATTTTTTAAGTGTCATGGTAAATACCCTCCTAGAACATTTGTTTGATATCTATATTATATGAACGTTTGTTCGATAAAGCAAGAAAAAATTTGAATAAAAATATATTGATATAGCTTAGAAGGAAAATAGACATTTTACAGCATAGTGTCCTATGTATAATAAGTGGTTCTTGATTAGGGGATCGCTCATGACATGAAAAGCCCTAGATTTTTTTGAGAAAATTTAATTAAAATCTGCAAAAATGGACATGACGACTTGAAAAAAGCCTTAAAAAAGTGCACAATGGTATATAAACTTATAAATTGAGGAGTTATAAAGCGCATGGCTAAAAGAGGAATGTTGATCGTCCTTTCAGGTCCTTCTGGTGTGGGGAAGGGTACTGTGCGAAAGGAGATCTTTTCACAAGAAGGAAACAACTTTGACTATTCGATCTCAATGACGACTAGACAAATGCGACCAGGCGAAGTTAACGGCAAAGATTACTACTTCGTTTCAAAAGAAGAGTTTGAAAAAGAGATCGCCGATGGAGGCATGTTGGAATATGCTCAATATGTTGACAATTATTATGGAACACCATTAAAATACGTTAATGAGATGCTCGATGCGGGGAAAGATGTCTTTTTGGAGATCGAAGTCAAAGGTGCGATGCAAGTACGTGAAAAAGTTTCAGACGGCTTGTTCATCTTCTTGACGCCGCCTGACCTAATGGAACTTCGCCAACGGATCATCAATCGTGGGACTGATGATCTAGAAACGATCGATAAGCGTATGGAAAAAGCAAAAGATGAGATCGAAATGATGCAAAATTACGATTACGCGGTCGTAAACGATGAAGTTACTAAGGCAGCAGAAAAGATCAAAACTATCATTCGGGCTGAACGTTGGCGTGTTAAACGTTTCTTGCCTGATTATAAGAAACAATTAGGGGTCGACTGACCGCTTTGAGTCGAGAGCTAAGAAGTTTAAATGTGAGGCAATAGCGCAATAAATCTAGGAAAGGAAGAGACTATATTCTTCACAAGTTATTTTGACTTGTTCACATTCATATAGTTGAGAATATTCAATGATTTTATACCCATCAGTGGATGAACTTTTAGAACGTGTCGATTCACGTTACTCTTTGATCATGCTTGCATCTAAGCGTGCACACGAACTTGATGCTGGTGCACCTCCAATGTTAAGCGAATATGAATCGGTAAAAAGTGTTGGCCGAGCTTTAGAAGAAATCGTTGCCGGTGACCTTAAGATCAAATCTGAAGGTGAAGAAGGCTAATATAGCAGAGTGAGACTGAGGTTGACCTTGGTCTCATTTTTTTTGAACAACTAAAAATATTAATTTTGAGGAATGTGCTAAAATATGGATAGATAATTAAAGGGGCTGATTTTTTGAAGGAAAAACATGTAGCGATCTATGTAAGCGGTGGGATCGCAGCCTATAAAGCAGCTATTTTGGCGCGACTCTTTGTTAAACAAGGGGCAAAGGTCAAAGTCGCAATGACTAAAGCGGCTCAAGCTTTTGTTACACCACTGACATTTAAGGGTTTGACCCATCAAGAAGTTTATACAGATCTCTTTGAAAATGATTCACCTGTGCCACATATCGAGTTAGCTGATTGGACTGATCTAGCTGTGGTAGTACCGGCTACAGCTAATGTGATCGCTAAGATGGCTAATGGGATAGCTGACGACTTTGTGACGACTGCCCTATTAGCGACGGCAGCGCCTAAATATGTTGTTCCCGCTATGAATGATAAAATGTGGAGCGATCCAGCGACCAAGCGCAATATTGCACGGTTACAAGACGATGGGGTTGCAATTTTAGAACCAGTGACAGGCCTATTAGCTGAAGGTTATACTGGTAAAGGCCGGATGCCTGATCCAGAAGCTATCTATGCTTGGATCGCTGAAGTAGAAAATATCGAACAAGATCTTAAAGGAAAAAAAGTTTTGATAAGTGCAGGTGGGACCCGAGAAGCAATCGATCCGGTCAGATATATCGCCAACCGTTCGAGTGGAAAAATGGGATATGCTTTAGCTAAACGCGCTTTAGTGCGAGGTGCAGAAGTTATCTTGGTCACTGGCCCGACTAAACTAACACCACCAGTAGGCGTCACGACATATGAGGTCCAGACTACTGCGGAATTAGAAAAAGCGATGCTCACCCATTATGCCGATCAAGATATTGTGATCATGGCAGCAGCAGTGGCGGACTATCGAGTTAAAACAGTTGCAGAACAAAAGATCAAGAAAAATGCTGAAACATGGCAGTTAGAGCTGGTAAAAAATCCGGATATTTTAAAGCGATTGGGCGAATTAAAGCGTGATCAAATATTAGTTGGTTTTGCAGCTGAAACGACCGATCTTTTGCACTATGCAACTAAAAAATTACAGCAAAAAAATGCAGATCTCTTAGTTGCAAATGATGTTTCGCGAAAAGATATCGGTTTTGGTGCTGACGACAACGAAGCCTGGCTGTTGACAAGCAAAAACTCACCTAAAGCTACTGGTAAGCTAAAAAAGACGCAATTAGCTGACCTGATCTTGAGTTTTGCTTTGCAGTTACGAGGTGAGTGCTGATGGCACGTTATGCGCAAGTTATTGTTGATGTGCCCGCTATGCAGACTAATCGCCCATATACGTATGAGTTACCTCAAGCATTACAAGCTCAAGCTCAGGTAGGCATGCGAGTGATCGTCCCTTTTGGTAAGGGAGAACGCCAGATCCAAGGTTTTATCGTCGGTCTAACTGACGAATATGGGCTTACTATCGCACCTAAGCAAGTTACAAGTTTAATGGATCTAGCTCCGGTCTTGAATAATGAAGCTTTGCAATTAGCCGATTGGTTAGCCCAAAAGACATTTTCCTTTAAGATCCGTTGTCTACAAGTGATGTTACCAAATGCTATGCGTGCAAGTTATTCCAAGAGTTTACGTTTGCTTTCAGCTGATGAATTACCCCAAGAATTGAACTCGCTTTTTGCCGGAAAGTCAGAGATCGAATTTGATGAAAGTAAATTATCGGCCCAACAATTGAATAAGTTGGCACAAATGCGCCAAGCTGGGCATTTAGAAGTGGTCTATCATGTTAAAGATCGAGCCAAAGCCAAGCTAGTCGGAGTGGTGACTTCGCTAGTTGATGAAAAAAACTATGCTCAATTCAAAGCTAAAGTGCGGAAAAACGCGCATAAGCAATTGGAGTTGTTAGAATTTTTATATCAAAATTCGCACCAAAAGTTTTTGCAAACAAAGCTGCAAGCAAGTTTACAGCTCAGTCTAAGTCAATTAAAAAAAGCGGCTCAGCAAGGATGGCTAAAGTTAGCCAAGCAAGAACGCTATCGTGATCCTTATGGTGATAAAATGCTCCAAGCAACCACGCCTAAGCAATTAACGGCTGAACAACAGCGAGCAGTCGAACAGATCGACCAAGCGATAACAGCTAAAAATGCAACTACATTTTTATTGGAAGGTGTGACTGGCAGTGGTAAGACTGAGGTTTATCTTCAAGCGATCGCTCATGCGTTAAGTCAGGGATGTTCGGCTTTGATGCTCGTGCCAGAAATATCATTGACGCCACAAATGGTCCAAAGAGTCAAAGAGCGTTTCGGCAAAGAGGTTGCGATGTTGCATAGTGCGTTATCAGACGGTGAACGTTACGATGAATGGCGCCGGATCGAGCGCAAGGAAGCCAAAGTCGTAGTTGGTGCGCGTTCGGCTATTTTTGCACCTTTAGATGATCTGGGGTTGATCATTATCGATGAAGAGCATGAAGCAAGTTATAAACAAGAAGATATGCCACGTTATCAAGCACGGGATGTAGCGCTTTGGCGTGGAAAATATCATAATTGCCCCGTAGTTTTAGGTTCGGCAACGCCAGATCTAGCGACACGAGCGCGCGCAAAAAAGGGTGTTTATCAACAATTGAATTTAACTAAACGGATCAATGGTAGCTCTTTACCACAGGTCACTTTAGTCGATATGCGTGAAGCGGTTAAGACTGCACCCGCTCCAGATTTTTCGCAGATACTACTTGATCAGATCACTAAACGTTTGGTCAGAAAAGAACAAGTCGTCTTGATGTTGAATCGACGGGGGTATTCGTCGTTTGTTTTGTGTCGTGATTGTGGCTTTGTCTTGAAGTGTCCGAATTGTGATGTTTCGTTGACTTTACACATGGATACGCACTCGATGAAGTGCCATTATTGTGGCCATGAAGAAGCGATCCCAAAGCGCTGTCCAAGTTGTGATAGTCAAAAGATCCGTTACTATGGGACCGGAACTCAAAAAGTCCAAGAGGAGTTAGAAAAGTTGTTACCTGAAGCAAAGATCTTGCGGATGGACGTTGATACGACCCGTAAAAAGGGCGCACACGAACGGTTATTAGCTAAATTTGGGGCGCATGAGGCTGATATTTTATTAGGAACGCAAATGATCGCTAAAGGGTTAGACTTCCCCGATGTGACTTTAGTTGGTGTTTTAAATGCTGATACGGCTTTGAGTTTGCCAGATTATCGTTCGAGTGAACGGACGTTTCAACTTTTGACACAGGTAAGTGGACGGGCTGGACGGGCTGATAAGACTGGCCAAGTAGTTATTCAGACTTATAATCCAGAGCATTATGCGATCCAACTAGCTTGTCGGCAAGATTATGAGCAATTTTTCTTTTACGAGATGAATTTGCGCCATTTGAATAATTACCCACCGTATTACTATACGATCAAGATCACAGTTAGTGCTAAAAGTGAGGCAGAAGCCGCTAAAGAAAGCTTTGCGATCAAAAAAGGACTCGCTCAATGCTTAAGTCCACAAGCACTAGTTTTAGGTCCAACGCCAAGTTCGATCTTAAAGATCAAGAATCGGTTTTATTACCAATTAGTGATAAAATATAAACAAGAACCCGCTTTGGAAAAGTATCTACAAGAACTGCTCTTACAAAGCCAAAGCGGTGAGAAAAAAGGGCTCATGGTCGTGATCGATCGTGAACCTGTCAATTTTTTATAATGTTAAGTAAAGAGGATGATAAGTGAAATGACATCAGTAGTATTTATGGGAACGCCACAATTTGCTGCCCCCATCTTAGAAGGTCTAGTGACCAATGGATATGATGTAAAAGCCGTTGTGACCCAACCAGATCGTTATACAGGACGTAAACGAGTTTTAACGGCTTCACCAGTCAAAGAAATGGCTTTAAAACATGGGATCAAGGTTTTACAACCAGAAAAGATCTCAGGTAGTCCTGAGATGCAAGAGATCATCGAACTACAACCAGATCTGATCGTTACAGCCGCTTTTGGTCAATTTTTACCTACTAAATTGATCCAAGCAGCCAAGATCGGTGCGATCAATGTTCACGGCTCACTATTGCCTAAATACCGTGGTGGAGCTCCAGTACAGTATGCGATCATGAATGGAGATGATAAGACAGGTGTCACGATCATCTATATGGTCAAACAGATGGATGCTGGTGCAATGTTAGCTCAAAAAGAGATGCCGATCGGACCAAAAGATGATACAGCTTCGATCTTTGAAAAGATGAGTCTCTTAGGGCGCGATACTTTACTAGAAATGCTACCACATTTGATCGCAGGTGAGATCAAACCAGTTGAACAAGATGAATCAAAAGTCGTCTTTTCACCAACGATCAAACCGGCAGAAGAGAGTTTGAGTTTAGAGCTGACGGCTAAAGAACTTGATTGGAAGATCCGGGCATTACGACCAGCTCCAGGCGCTTACTTTGCTGATTTTAAAGGCAAGCGAACTAAGTTATGGGAGATCGAACCACTAGCGCAAACAACTGAGTTTGAAGCTGGAACGGTAGTCGAAGTTTCAAAACATGAACTGATCTTAGCTGCTGCTGAAAATACGACTTATAGTGTCAAAATTTTACAACTAGCAGGTAAACCTAAATTAAAGATCACCGATTATTTAAATGGTGTCGGTCAAGGATTAAAAGTAGGGCAAAAGGTAATTTCAGATGGCAAAGAAGATAAATAAGACACCGCGTTATTTAGCGGTTGAATTGCTTGAAAAAGTCGAAAAGCAAGGTGCGTATTCAAATTTAGCACTCAACCAAACGATCAAGCAAAACGAATTGTCAAAGCGGGATGCACATTTATTGACTAACATCGTCTATGGTGTGATCCAACATAAGCTTACTTTGGAATATTATTTAAAGCCTTTTATCAAACGACCAAATAAATTACAAAGTTGGGTCAAACAACTACTTTTAACGGCACTTTATCAACAGATATATTTGGATAATATTCCTAAACGTGCGATCTTTAATGAAACGATCGAGATCGCTAAAGTTAAAGGTCATGCCGGGGTCCGGAAGTTTGTTACCGGGATCTTACATGCGATCGATCGCCAAGGCTTACCGAGCTTAGATGCGATCACTGATCCGATCGAAGCTTTGAGCATTGCAACTAGTACACCGCGGTGGTTGGTCGAACAATTGCAAAAAGAGGTCGGTGTAGCCAAAACTAAAAGTATCTTAGAAACGGTCAATCAAGCTCCAAAACAAACGATCCGTGTCAATACTAAAGTGACGACAGCTAAGGCGTTAACAGAACAGTTAGAGGCTGAAAAACTTGAAGTGGCTAAAAGTTCAGTCACACCGTTAGCTTTGCAAGTCAACACTGGCTTTATTCCAGCGACAGAAGCTTTTAAAGCCGGTCAAGCGATCGTGCAAGATGAAAGTGCGATGTTGGCAGTTGAATCGATGGCGCTCAAAGCAGATGATCAAGTTTTAGATGCTTGTGCAGCCCCAGGTGGAAAAACCACACAGATCGCTGCCCAGTTAGAGACCGGACAAGTCACTAGTCTAGATATCCATAAGCATAAAGTGGCTTTGATAGAGCAAAATGCGCTCCGGGCCCATGTTAAAGCACAAGTGAGGGCTTTACAACTGGATGCACGCAAGGCGTCCGAAGAGTTCGCAAAAGCAAGTTTTGATAAAATACTAGTAGATGCTCCTTGTTCCGGGATCGGTCTATTACGGCGTAAGCCTGAGGTCAAGTATGAGAAAAAATATCAAGACTCACTAGACCTTCACCAGATCCAAGTTAGCATTTTAGATGCGGTGGCGCCGTTACTAAAAGTCGGAGGTACGCTGACATATAGTACCTGTACGATCTTAGACAGTGAAAATCAACAAACTGTCTCGGCGTTTCTAAAAGCTCACCCAGAATTTGAGCAGCTCAAAACAAAAACGGCCTTTGAGCTCAAAGCAGATCGAAAAGAACTGGGCTTGACGATCTATCCTGATGATTACTTATCGGATGGATTTTATATTGCAACATTAGTTAAAAGAACTGAGGTGTAACAGATGAAGATCGCATATACGAGTGATGTGGGCCAAGTCCGACAAGTCAATGAAGACCGCGTTGCAACATTTAAAAATAAAGCTGGTTTTAGCTTTGCGATCGTGGCAGATGGCTTAGGTGGGCATTTAGGTGGAGAAGTTGCTTCTGAAATGGCAGTTTCTCATCTTGGCTACTTATTTGAACAGACAGAATTAAGTGATGCAACAGCAGCGATAAAATGGCTTGAAGATCAAGTGATCGTTGAAAATAATAGTATCTTGAAGCGAGCTGATCAGTATCAAGATCTAGCTGGAATGGGAACGACACTTGTATGTGCGATGATCTTTAACGACCAGATCGCGATCTCAAATATCGGTGATAGTCGAGCATACTTGTTACATGCAGGTAAATTTGAGCAGATCACAGAAGATCATTCTTATGTCAATGAGTTGGTCAAGCGTGGTGAGATCAGTAAAGAAGAAGCTAAGCATCATCCGCACAAGAATATTATTACACGGACGTTAGGGGTCTCTAAACAAGCTAAGATCGATTCGTGCATTTTGAAGTTATTGCCGACTGATATGTATTTACTCTGTTCGGATGGTTTGACGAACATGCTAGATGATGAAAAGATCAAACAGATCTTAGAGTTACCAGTGCTGTCTTTGCAAGAAAAAGCTGAAAAACTAATTGAGCAAGCTAACTTAGCTGGAGGCTCGGATAATATCACAGTTTTGATAATTTGGTCAGATGAGGAGGACGATGAAAAATGAGAGCCGGTTATGCGATCAATGGTCGCTACCGCATCATCCGCTCTTTAGGCGAAGGTGGCATGGCTAATGTTTACCTAGCTTACGATCTGATCTTAGAACGTGAGGTGGCAGTCAAGCTCTTGCGTTTAGATCTAAGCGACGATAAAGCTGCGATCAGACGATTTCAACGTGAAGCTAATTCGTTGATCGAGCTCGATGATCCACATATCGTTGATATTTTCGATGTTGGTGAAGATCATGGCATGCAATATTTGGTAATGGAATATGTTAAAGGGATGGATCTCAAGCGCTATATCGAAAAGTACAAACCGTTGGCCTATGCTAAAGTGATCGAGATCATGGAGCAGATCTTGTCAGCAGTAAAAGAAGCACATAGTCATGGGATCATCCACCGCGATCTAAAGCCCCAAAATATCTTATTAGATGAAGCGGGAAATGTTAAAATAACTGATTTTGGGATCGCGATCGCCCTAGCCGAAGAAACCATGACTAAGACGAATACGCTGATGGGATCAGTTCATTATATTTCCCCCGAGCAAGCACGTGGTAGCATGATAACTCAACAATCTGATATTTATTCATTAGGGATCATTTTATTTGAAATGTTGACGGGTCGCGTTCCATATGATGGTGAAACAGCTGTTTCGATCGCATTGAAACATTATCGCAGTCAGATGCCAGCCCCCCGCTCGTTTAAGCGAGATATCCCGCAAGCCTTAGAAAATATCGTTTTACATGCTACGGCTAAAGACTGCACTGATCGTTATCAAAATGTAGAGGAGATGCAAGCTGATCTAGCAACTTGTTTAGATGAAAAACGAGCAGCTGAGCAACAGTGGCGTCCGCGGACACATGTGGAAGAAGAGACTAAGATCTTACCTAATTTTTATGATGAGGTAGCTCGTGAAGATAAAAACTTAACTAAGACGATACAAATTACACCAGAACCTAAAAAAGCAGTGAAAAAAACTCCTAAACGGTTGAAAATTTGGCTGCTAATGATCTTATCGATATTAGTGGTTCTAGGGGCGCTTATTTATACACTCCCAAAAGATGTATCGGTCCCTGATTTAAAGGGGATGCATAAAAAAGAAGCTGTTCAGCTATTGGAAAGTCAACGTTTGAGTCTAGGCAAAGTGACTTATCAATATGATGCTCGCTATGATGCAGGCTGTGTGACCTTTACTTCTCCAAGTAAGGGAACCACAGTCAAACAGCGCACTAAGATCGACTTGATCTTATCTAAAGGTCTGCCTAAAAAAGCTTTTGGAGATTATCGTGGCCGTGATTTTAGTGATGTTAAGCGTAAGTTGAAAGCTCAAGGGGTCACGGTCAAACAAGAGAAACAGTATTCAGATAGTGTAGCAAGTGGTGAAATAATCGCTCAATCGATCTCACCTAAAAAGAAAGTTGCATTTGCAAAAACAACAGTAACATTTACAGTCAGCCAAGGACAAAACTTTGAGGGAATGATCGATCTAACCGGCTATACTTTGAGTGAAGCTAAGGAATACGCAAGGGAATGTGGCTTAGAGTTAGTTGTGAAAAAAGCATCAAGTTCAAAGAAAAAAGCGACGTTTGTGATCGCCCAAGAGCCAGCAGTAGGGACGCCTTTGCATGAAGGTGATGTTTTAGAGATAACTTTGGGTAGGAAGAATGAAAATAGTCCCTACAATTATGAAGTAGAATAGAAATGAAAGGTGATAGAGTAATTGACAAAAGGACAGATCAGACAATCTTTGAGTGGCTACTATGATGTAGTTACTACTGATGGTATAGAGTATCGAACTAGAGCACGGGGAAATTTTCGTAAAAAAAAGCAAACTCCGCTAGTGGGAGATTGGGTAGAGTTTAAGGCGCAAAAAGCTGATGAAGGCTATATTTTAGAGATCTATCCGCGAAAAAACCAGTTGGTCAGACCACCAATGGCTAATTTGGACACGGCTATTGTAGTCACAGCTTGTATTCAGCCCGATTTTTCCAGTAATTTACTTGACCGTCAGTTAGCGATGTTAGAAGCAAATGATGTCTCACCAGTTTTGTATTTCTCAAAATATGATCTTCTCACTGAAGAAAAGAAAGCAGAACTTGATCCGATCTTAAACTACTATGCTAAGTTTTATCCGGTTTATCGGGGAGGCTTGCCAGCTCGCTTAGAGACGTTAAAGACGATGCTAGCAAAACTCCATCATCAAGTCATCGTTGTGATGGGACAAACTGGTGCGGGGAAGTCAACGCTTTTGAATCAGCTAGAGCCAACTTTGAAGTTAGCAACTGGCGAGATCTCTAAAGCTTTGAGTCGTGGACGACATACGACACGTAAAGTTTCTCTTTTGCCGATCGGAGATAACTTATTAGCCGATACGCCTGGTTTTTCATCCTTTGAATTATTAGAGATCACTAAAGAACAACTCCCAGCACTTTTTCCAGATCTTGTAGCTTATCAAGCTGAATGTAAATTTAGGGGATGTTTGCATATCAACGAACCTAAATGTGCAGTCAAGGCAGCGGTAGAGTCAGGTGAGATCATGTCTAGTCGCTATGCTAATTATCAGTTGTTCCACGATATGATCATAAATCAAAAACCAAAATATAGATAATGGAGGAATTTAATATGAAAATTGCACCTTCAATTTTAAGTGCTGATTTTGCAAACTTGAAAGATGATGTTTCTGTTGTAGAACAGGCAGGAGCTGAATATTTACACATTGACATAATGGATGGTCATTTTGTCGATAATTTAACGTTTGGGGCTAATGTAGTAAAGGCTTTGCGTAAGCATTCAAAGCTGGTTTTTGATTGTCATATGATGGTCGATGAGCCAGAAAAATATATTACTGACTTAAAGCAAGCAGGAGCTGATATCGTTGGGGTCCATTTAGAAGCAACACCGCATATCCATCGGGTCTTGAGTCAGATCAAAGCTAGTGGTCTAAAAGCAGAAGTTGTTTTAAATCCAGGGACTCCAGTTATGGCAGCAGCTGAGATTTTATCGCTAGTCGATCAAGTGTTGATCATGACAGTCGATCCAGGTTTTGGTGGCCAAGCTTTTATCCCTGAAACAGTAGCCAAGGTAGCTGAATTGGCAGCTTATAAAAAAGAACATGGACTTGACTTTGAGATCGAAGTCGATGGTGGGATCAATGCTGAAACGATCAAAGAAGTTGCTTGCGCGGGAGCAACAGTTGCAGTTGCTGGTTCATATGTTTTTAACGCAAAAGATCCAGCAATGCAGATCGCAGCGTTAAAAGAAGCTGCTAAATAGGATGCAGTTAAATTTATTAGTCGGAGGTCCAGTGGAGTATTTGCCACCAGGGCTTTTGCAAGCTAAAAAAAATGAACGATGGGTCGGAGCAGACCTGGGAGCAGTCCGCTTGTGTCAAGCAAAGATCACGCCTTTATTAGCTGTTGGTGATTTTGACTCTGCTACTGAAGAACAAGTTAAATTAGTCAAAGAAACCAGTCAAGCTATCTGTAGTTTACCGGCAAAAAAAGACTATACTGATACCGAAGTAGCCTTATTAGAGATCGAACGCCGGTATCATCCAGAGCAGATCATAGTCTATGGGGCTACTGGGGGACGAAGCGATCATTTTTTGGCTAATTTATTTAGTGTTTTGCGGTTAGATTTTCCGACGTTTGTACCCAAAGTTTGTTTCAAAGACTGTCAAAATGAAATTCGTTTTTATTTACCTGGAAGTTATACATTAACTAAGTTAGAGGAAATGAGTTATCTCTCATTTATTTCGCTGACACCAGTAACTAAGCTGACACTCCCCGATGAAAAATATCAATTGTTTGAGCAAGATCTTTCATTACCGACTGCATATGTCAGCAATGAATTTGTTGGCGAAAGTGCTAGTTTTAGTTTTGATAGTGGTGTATTGTGTGTTATTCAAAGTAAAGATGATCAAAGAAATAATGGTCGCCAATAATTTGGCGATCATATTTTTTTTGAAAAAATATTGCTTTTTGATTTGTTTTAAATTAAAATTAATGAAATATTAATTAATATTTAAACAATACATAGCATGAGGGGGAGTATTATGAATTTTAAACGATTGATGACTGGAGCATTAGCTTTAGCTGCTACAGGTTTATTAGTGACAGCGTGCTCAAGTAAGCAAAAAGCAAATTCTACGGGGCAGGTAGCGTCAAAACAAGTCTTGGATTGGAGTTATTTGGCTGAACTAGCCACGCTTGATCCCTCGAAGGTCTCGGATGCCTATAGTGGTGATATCATTAATAACTCGATGGAAGGTTTATATCGTTTAGGGAAAAATAGCAAGATCGAACCAGGATTAGCGACACAAACAGAGGTCTCAGATGATAATTTGACATATACTTTTAAATTAAGAAAAAATGGCAAATGGTCTAATGGAGATAAGGTGACAGCGCATGACTTTGTTTATGGTTGGCGCCGAACTGTTGACCAAAAAACAGCTTCACCGTACGCTTATCTCTATAGTGGGGTCAAAAATGCTGATGCGATCATCAAAGGGGAAGCTAAACCTGAAACTTTGGGGATCACAGCTAAAGATGAGCATACGTTAGTGGTGACTTTGGAGAAACCGATCCCGTATTTCAAATTATTATTAGGTTTTGAACCATTCTTACCACAAAATCAAAAAGCAGTCGAAAAATTTGGTGACGAGTATGGAACTTCAGCTAAAACAATGGTCTATAATGGACCGTTCGTAGTTGAGGGGTGGACTGGTTCTAACTTGAATTGGAAACTAAACAAGAATCCAAATTACTGGGATAAAAAGAAAGTCAAACTCGAAACGATCAACTTTAAGGTCAATAAAAGCACGACGACATCGTATAATCTCTATCAAAGTAAACAGCTCGACTACACGACTTTGAGCAATGAACAAGCTAAGCAATTGGCAAAAGATCCAGCATATAGTGCCTTAAAGCAAGCACGGACTACCTATCTAGAATTCAACCAGACAAAGGAAAGTTTTAAGAATTTAAAGATCCGCCAAGCACTATCCTATGCAGTCGATCGGCAAGAATTAGCTAAAAATATCGTTGGTGGTGGTTCTCAACCAAGCCTAGGGATCGTTTCTCAAGGTCTAGCCCAATACAAAGGTCAAGACTTTGCGCAAGCAGCTAAAACCACAGTTGGCGTCAGCTATGACAAGAAAAAAGCCAAGGAATTATTAAAAGAAGGTTTGGCTGAATTAGGTCAAGATAAATTATCATTTACTTTAATGAGTAGTGATGACGATGTTTCAAAGAAAGTGGCTGAATTTATCCAAAGTCAACTAGAAGAAAATCTATCTGATGTTAAAGTTTCAGTGCAAAGTGTTCCGTTGAAAACGCGGATCGCTCGTGGTGAAAAAGGTGAATTTGATGTTCAGCTAAGTGGTTGGTCAGCCGATTTTGCTGATCCGATCAGTTTCTTAGATCTTTTTACTAAAGATAATTCTTATAACTTTGGTAAGTGGGAAAATGCGGAATACGACCGTTTGATCGAAGCCTCTAAGACGACTGATGCGAGTGATAAAGCTAAGCGTTTTGCTGATCTGATCCAAGCATCTAAAGTTTTAAGTGAACAACAAGGCGTGGCCCCACTTTATCAAACTAATGTACCGCAGTTGACCAATGTGACTGTCAAAGGTTTGATCCAAAATTCGGCAGGTGCTACCAATAATTGGAAAGAAGTTTATATCGTTGAGTAAGTAAAAACTCCCCGTAAATAGCCTAGTGCTACCTACGGGGAGTTTTATATATTTTTGAGGTAAAATAAAAAGCCCTCAAGTTGGGGCCTGTAAACGCCTCGATTAGACGCGTGTAACTTTACCAGATTTCAAAGCACGAGCTGAAACCCATACTTTCTTAGGCTTGCCGTCAACCAAGATGCGTACCTTTTGCAAGTTTGGCTTCCAGCTACGGTTTGTTTGGTTCAAAGCATGGGAACGCTTCTTACCAAAAGTTGTCTTACGACCAGTTACAAAATCTTTAGCCATGATTATATCCTCCCTTATCTCGAATTAAGGAGCAAGGGGTCTTGCTCATTCACTAAATAAAATTATCATAGATAGCGCGCGATTGCAATAGTTTTCTATAAAGTAATTTTGCTTGACAGCTATAAATGCCTAAAATATAAGGTTTTTCAAAAGTTAAATTTTTATCTAAACCAATTTTGGCGATCAAACAGGGGAAATGCCAGCATTTAAAGGGCAAAAAAGATAAAATGACCAACAGTTTTTTGGTAATTGCGATAAACATGGTATAATGAAAGGACAAGTATTGATCGAGCAGTGAAAAACTGAACATCGATTTGATATTTCTTTTCCATCTTAATTGGAAAAGGGAATTGTCTTAATAGTTAAGGAGGCTGTATAGAATGGCTGTTAAAATTCAAAATCAATTTGGAAATATCGATATCAGCAATGAAGTGATCGCAACTGTTGTTGGTGGAGCCGCAACTGAAATTTTCGGGATCGTTGGTATGGCCAGCAAAAACCAGATTCGAGACAATTTGAATGAAATTTTAAAGCGTGACAATTACTCTAAGGGTGTTGTGATTCGTCAAGAAGATGAAGGCATCGCTGTGGATGTGTATATTATTGTCGGTTATGGTACAAAGATCTCAGAAGTTTGCCGCAATGTACAAGATAAAGTTAAGTACAATTTAGATTCAATGTTAGGCATTACCGCTGAATCTGTGAATGTTATCGTTCAAGGTGTACGTGTTATCAACGATTAGTACCACGAAATAACCAAGGAGGAGTTAGTAACTTGAAAGTGGAGAATATTACTGAAACAGAATTTCGTAAAATGATTCTGGTCAGTTCGAAAAGATTGACTAATAATGCAGAATTTATCAATTCATTGAATGTGTTTCCAGTGCCCGATGGGGATACAGGAACAAATATGAGTCTTTCCTTTGCGAGCGGTGAAAAATATGTTGCCGAGTCAACTTCAAGTAATGTTGGGGAATTAGCTAATGCATTAGCTAAGGGTCTGTTGATGGGGGCACGTGGTAACTCGGGTGTTATTTTATCCCAAGTTTTCCGAGGCTTTTCAAAGAGTATTACGCAAAAAGAAACTTTGAGTGCGACTGATCTTGCTACAGCACTTCAAGGCGGGGTCGAAACGGCTTATAAAGCGGTTATGAAACCACAAGAAGGTACGATCTTAACGGTAGCACGGAAGGCGGCTGAAGCAGCTAAAAAAACAGCTGCGCAAACTACTGATATCGTCGAAGTTATGAAAGCGACTTATGAAGCTGCAGATGCTGCATTACAAACAACTCCAGATCTTTTACCTGTGTTAAAAGAAGTTGGAGTTGTTGATTCTGGTGGTCAAGGGCTAACTTTTGTCTATCAAGGATTTTATGATGCTTTAGCTGGCAATGAACGCCAAGAAGATGAAGTTCATACACCAAGTCCGATCGAAATGGATGAAATGGTCAATGCAGAACACCATAAGAGTGCTCAAAGCCAATTGCATACTGAAGATATCGAATTTGGTTACTGTACTGAGATCATGGTCCGTTTAGGGGCAGGTCGCTTAGTTGACAAGGAATTTGATTATGATGAATTCCGAAACCATCTATCGCAGATCGGGGATTCATTACTCGTTATTGCCGATGATGAAGTTGTTAAAGTTCACGTCCATACAGAGCATCCAGGTAAGGTGTTATCTTATGGTCAGGAATTTGGTTCTTTGATCAAAGTCAAAGTCGATAACATGCGTTTACAACATGAAACGATCTTGGAAAAAGATGATGAAATGCCAACACCTAATATTTCTGCTACTCCAGAAGTTCAAAAAGAATACGGTGTGATCGCGATCGCTTCGGGTGAAGGGATCGCTAATATCTTCAAAAACTTGGGTGTAACGCATATCATCAACGGTGGTCAAACGATGAATCCAAGTACTAAAGATATCGTTGAGGCGATCGAACAGACTAATGCTAAGAAAGTGATCATCTTACCAAATAATAAGAATATCTTTTTAGCAGCTCAACAAGCAGCTGAAGTAGCCGATGCTCAAGTTGCTGTAGTTTTGAGTAAGACGATCGCTCAAGGTATGAGTGCGATGCTTGGCTTTAATGATGCGGCTTCGATCGAAGAAAATACCGAAGCGATGACTGAAGAAATGGATGCAGTTCTTTCAGGGCAAGTTACGGTCGCGGTACGTGATACAACGATCGAAGGACGTCCGATCAAGAAAGATGATTACATGGGGATCGTTGATGGTAAGATCGTGGTCACGCAACCAACTTGTGAACAAGCTGCGATCGAGATGGCTAAGGTGATGTTAGACGAAGATAGTGAGATCGTAACGATCATCTATGGTCAAGATGGTTCAAAAGAACAAGCAAATGAAATTGCAGCTCAGCTTGAAGAATTAGATCCTGAGATCGAAATTGAGATCCATGAAGGTGACCAGCCAGTTTATCCATACTTGATCTCAGTCGAATAATGCACGATAAATTCTAACTTCTAGCGCGCATAGAAGTTAGAATTTATTTGTTTGAGGGGGATTATTTATGGCACGAGCATTGACGGACTCACCTGCAGTGTTAAAGGGCGTGGGTCCAAAAAAATTACAGGCATTGAACAAATTAGGGATAAATACGATCGAAGATCTATTGACATATTATCCATTTCGCTATGAGGATCTGACAGTCAAGCAGCTAAGTGATGTGGCTGATGGAGAAAAAGTCGTCTTAAAGGGTGTCATTGCTGCGCCACCAGTCGTTTCTCATTTTGGCCGGGCTAAAACGCGGTTGAATTTTGGCTTGTTGGTCGAAAATGATCTAGTTAAAGTGACTTTTTTTAATCAAGGTTATTTAGCTAAACGATTGAGTACTGGTCAAGAGGTCGCGGTCTATGGTAAGTATGATCAACGACGGCAGAGCCTGACTGGGATGAAAGTGATGTATCAGGCTAAAGATGAAGATCTAGCTGGTGTTTATCGGGCTTCAAAGGAGATCACGGCTAAGACGATCAAAGATCTTGTTTCACTAGCCTATGCAAACTATCATGATTTGATATTTGATATCGTTCCTGATAGTTTGCGCCAAAAATTTCGGTTAGAAACACGTAGCCAAATGATCCATGATATGCATTTTCCAGTGACTTTGGCTCAAGGAAAAGCAGCTCGGCGCTCAGCGATCTTTGAAGAATTTTTCAAATTTCAATTACGGATCCAACTGCTTAAGCAAAAACATCGTAAAGAAAACGGGATCATTATCAAATATGATAACGATAAATTGCGTCAATTTATCAAACAGTTACCTTTTGAACTGACAGGTGCTCAAAAACGAGTCGTTAACGAGATCTGTCGGGATCTACATCGGCCAGAACACATGAATCGTCTCTTACAGGGGGATGTGGGTTCAGGAAAAACGGTCGTTGCGGCTTTAGCTATGTATGCTGCTATCACAGCAGGATATCAAACGGTCTTGATGGCACCAACTGAGATCTTAGCGCAACAGCATGCCCAAAAGTTAGCCCAATTATTTGAAACTATATCAGAGGTCAATGTAGCTTTATTGACTAGTAGTGTAACTCGCAATCAAAAAGCAAAGCAGACCTTGTTGGATAATTTAGCCAGTGGGGAGATAAATTTGTTGATCGGGACACATGCAGTGATCCAAGACAATGTCAACTTTAAAAAGTTGGGCTTAGTTGTTACTGATGAACAGCATCGTTTTGGGGTCGGTCAGCGTCAAGCTTTACGCCAAAAAGGGGATTTCCCTGATGCCTTAGCAATGACAGCGACCCCGATCCCACGGACACTAGCGATCACGACTTACGGTGAGATGGATGTTTCGATAATTGATGAACTACCTAAGGGACGGCAAACGATCAAAACAAATTGGTTACGCCAAAAGCAATTCACGCAAGCACTTGACTTTATGGAACAACAGTTGCAAAATGGTTCACAAGCTTATGTGATCTCACCATTGATCGCTGAGTCAGAAATGTTAGATCTTCAAAATGCTACGGAGATCTATGAAAAGTTAAAGGCTCACTATGCAGGGCGTTATGAGGTGGGACTATTACATGGTCAGCTGACGTCTGAACAAAAAGATGAAGTAATGGATCATTTTAAAGCAGGTGAGCTAGATATTTTAGTCTCGACGACAGTGATCGAAGTTGGGGTCGATGTTCCCAATGCAACGGTCATGGTGATCTTAGATGCTGACCGCTTTGGCTTAGCGCAGTTACATCAATTGCGTGGTCGTGTCGGACGGGGCAGTAAGCAATCGTATTGTTTATTGGTAGCTGATCCTAAGAGTGAGTATGGGATCGAAAGAATGAAAACAATGGTCGAAACGACAGATGGTTTTGTGATCGCGCAAAAAGATCTAGAACTACGGGGGCCAGGGGATGTTTTAGGTAAGAAACAGTCAGGTCTGCCAGATTTTAAGATCGGTGATCCAGTAAGTGATTTCAATATTTTACAAGTAGCGCAATTAGAAGTGGCTAAACTTTTGACTGACGAAAAATTCCGTTATCGCCAGGAAAATGCAGGTTTGATGCGTTATTTGAATCAAGAGCTTACTTATTTTACTAGTTTTGACTAAAGAGAGGATGTATGAAATGAAAATTGCGATCGATGCAATGGGGGGCGACAATGCACCCGAAAGTGTTGTTAAGGGTGCGCTCAAAGCACGCGATGAATTTAGCGACCTAGAACTTATTTTATATGGTGATAAGACCGCGATCGAGCAATATATAACTGATCCAACTCGGATCACGATCGTTAACACGACTGAAGTGATCGATATGAATGATGAACCGGTCAGGGCGATCCGACGTAAGAAAGATTCGTCTTTGGTCGTAGCAGCTAATGCGGTCAAGGCTAAAGAAGCCGATGCGCTGTTTTCTTGTGGTAACACGGGAGCTCTTTTGACAGCGGGACTTTTACTAGTCGGTCGGATCAAGGGGATCACGCGCCCAGGCTTGTTATCGACATTGCCTGTTGTTTCAGGGCAGGATGGAGCATTTAACTTACTTGATAGTGGGGCTAATGCAGATAGTAAACCAGAGCACCTTTATCAGTATGCTCTTTTAGGGACGTATTATGCTAGCAACGTTCGAGGGATCAAAGCACCACGGATCGGGCTATTGAATAATGGGACTGAATCACATAAGGGAAGTAAAGTAACGCAAGAAGCTTACCAACTTTTAGCAGCTGATGAAAATTTGAATTTTATCGGAAATGTTGAGTCTAAAGATCTGATGAAAGGTGTCTGTGATGTAGTCGTTGCAGATGGCTTCACAGGTAATGCTGTTTTAAAAGCGATCGAAGGAACTGCACTAGCTGTAATGAGTTTGTTAAAAGACACGATCGCTAATGCTGGTGCTAAGGGCAAATTAGGTGCACTGTTATTAAAAGATGACTTAAAGAGCATCAAAGGTCGAATGGACCAGGCGCAATATGGTGGTGCAGTCTTACTTGGAGTCAAAGCGCCGGTCGTTAAAGCTCATGGGTCAAGTGATGATTTGACAGTGTATTACACATTAAAGCAGATCAGAACTATGATCGATGAAGAAATGGTGCCTAATTTTACCAAATACTGGCAAGTCCAACAGGCCAAAAAAGTTTTAGATAGCAAAGACGCTGAATAGTATGATATACTTGTTTGCGAAAAACTAGGATAGGTGAGGTTGATATCCATGACAGAAAACGAAATTTTTACAAAAATCACAACAATTATTGAGGATCACTTTGATGTTTCAGCTGATAAAGTGACAGAACAAACAAACTTTAAGACAGATCTTGATGCCGATTCGATCGATCTGGTGGAGTTTGTTTTGGAATTAGAAGATGCTTTTGGTGCTGAAATTTCTGACGAAGACGCCGAACAAATCGTGACAGTTAAAGATGCTGTAGATTATATCGCTTCACATCAAGGATAGAATTATCTTAGGCCAGCTGTAACAAAGCTGGTCTTTTTTGCTATAATGGATAATGCATTAATAAAGTGAGGAGAATCATTTTGATAATTGGACTAACACAAATGCTAAAGGATGATTTTGGCATTGATTTTAAAAATACAGCTTTACTTGACGAAGCTTTTACTCATGCTTCTTATGTAAACGAACATCCACGTGAAAAACTAAAATATTACGAAAGGATCGAATTTTTAGGTGATGCTGTGATGCAACTTTGCGTCTCAGAATACCTATTTAAACGCTATCCTACTTTGCCAGAAGGAAAACTTTCACGTTTACGTGCAGCAATGGTCTGTGAAGATAGTTTCAGCAAATTTGCTAAGGAATGTCATTTTGATGAATATATCCGCTTAGGCAAGGGTGAAGAAAAAGCCAACGCACGTAATCGGGCATCATTACTTTGTGATATTTTTGAAGCTTTTATCGGGGCGTTATACCTTGATCAAGGTAAAGCAGTCGTTGTCAGTTTTATCAGTCGGGTCGTCTTTCCTAAGCTTGATCTCGGCTGGTTTGATCACTACTTAGATCATAAAACTGAACTCCAAGAACTATTGCAACAACATGGGGACTGCAAGATCACTTATGTTAAAGTTGCTGAAAATGGTCCTGATAATGAAAAAGAATACACCATGGCAGTTTATGCTGATGGGCAAAAGATCGGTGAAGGAAAAGGGATGTCAAAAAAAGCCGCTGAGCAACAAGCGGCTTTCCAAGCACTAAAAGCACTCCAAAAAAATTAGTTTATTTGAAGGGAAGAAATTCAGCATGAAGTTAAAGTCGTTGACTCTAAACGGATTTAAATCCTTTGCTGACAAGACCAAGATCGAATTTCAAGATGGTATGACTGGGATCGTTGGACCAAATGGGAGTGGTAAAAGTAACATTATTGAAGCTTTACGTTGGGCTTTAGGGGAGCAATCTGCTAAGAGCCTACGTGGGGGGAAAATGCCAGATGTTATTTTTGCAGGTTCTCAGACAAGGGCCCCGCTAAATCATGCCGAAGTTGAATTAGAATTTGATAACTCAGACCATTTTTTAGATCTAAATGCTGATCAAGTTGTGATCTCGCGTAAGATCTATCGGAATGGTGACAGTGATTTTTTGATCAACAATGCCAAAGTTCGTTTGCGTGACATTGTAGAATTATTTATGGATACTGGCTTGGGGCGGGAATCATTTTCGATCATCTCACAGGGCAAAGTTGAAGCTATCTTTAACAGTAAACCTCAAGATCGGCGTGTTTTGATCGAAGAAGTCGCCGGAGTGGTCAAGTACAAAAAAGAAAAGCAAAAGGCGCAACAGGAATTAGCAGAAACTACGGATCATCTAGATCGGGTAGCAGATATTATTACCGAATTACGGCAACAAAGAGAACCTTTAAAAGAACAAGCAAGTATAGCTAAAGACTATGTTGCTCAAAAAGAAGAATTTGACCATTATGAGAAAAGTCGGTTAGTCTTAGAGATCGAGCAACGTGCTAAAAATAAAGCGCAGATCGAAGCCAAACTTTCCGAGATCGAAAAATTGCTGGCGACCCATACGAAGCATGCTGAGCTCCAAGAGCAAAAATCGCAACAATTAGCAGATAAGCAAGCAAAATTAGAAGCAAAATTAGATGAAGATCAAAGAGAATTCAATCTTTTAACGGGGCAACGTGAGAAACTGATCGGGCGTCAGGATATCTCAAAGCATGATGATGATCTCTTTAACGAGCGGCTCGCGGAGTTCAATGAAAATATCAAGCGCGATGAAAGTTTGGTTGCAAAATTACAAGCACAAGTTGATGAATTGACAACACAGCAAGCCAAAGCAGCTTCCTTGCAAAATAAATATATTAAGCAGATCCGAGACATCCAGGCGGCATTGGTCGATGATCCTGAGACGTTGGCTGATCAGGTCGAAAAGTTACGCCAAGATCTGATCGACCTAATGCAGGCACAAGTTTCGACTAAAAATGAATTAGCCTATTTAGAACAGGAAAATCAGCGTAATTCAGAGCAAAAACAAGCTGATCAAAAGCGGATCGCAAGTGCTAAAGCGCAATTAGCCACGCTCAAAGAAAAACAGGCAAGCGCAAGTAAGCAAGCAACTGAAGCAAAGACGGCGTATGCCAAAGTTCAAGCAACAGTGCTTGATTTTCAAACACAACAAACGACCGCCCAACGTTTGCGAGAAGACCAACAAAGACGCTGGCTCAAGGCAAGTGAGATCTTGCAAAAGGCACGTGCTCAGCATGAATCGTTGCAAAATATTGCAGCTAATTATGCTGGTTATTATCACGGTGTCAAAGCGATCTTACAAGCTGATCTGACAGGTGTAGTAGGTTCGGTAGCCCAACGTCTCAAGGTCCCAGCCCAAGTAGCTAAAGCGATCGATGTGGCATTAGGCGCACAACTACAAAATGTGATCGTGACCGATGAAAGAAGTGCTAAAGCGGCGATCAACTATTTGACAAAGAAAAAAGCTGGTCGGGCGACATTTTTGCCCCGTACGACTGTCAAACCACGTTTTTTAGCACAAGGTCACTTACAGGCGGTCCAACAACAAGCGGGTGTTGTCGGGCTTGCTAAAGATCTGGTCCAATACGATCCTTTGGATAAACCTGTTGTCGAATATTTATTAGGGGCGATCGTGATCGCGCAAGATCTAGATGCTGCTACTAAGCTTGCTGTAAAGCTCAATTATAGTGTCAAGATCGTAACTTTAGCAGGTGAAGTTATCAATGCTGGAGGTTCGATGACTGGGGGACAAGATAGAAATCAGCGAACTGGTCTTCTAGAGCAGCAGCAACAAGTTGAAAAATTGGCGGCTGATATTACTGTGATGGAACAAAAGCTATCGCAGATCGAATTTGAAGGCGGTCAGACTAAAGAAAAAGTCGAACAACTAGTTAAAGAACTTGAGGCATTAAAGCCTAGCGAACAACAGGCATTAGAAGCCCAACAACAAGCACTCAAGAAGTTGGAACGCTGCGAGCTTGAAGTTGAACATCAAGCTGATCAAGTCAAACAGCTAGAAGTAATAGCTAGCATGAGTGAGGCTGATCAAAGTCAGTATGAAAGTAAGCATCAAGCTTTGGTAGAACAGCAAGCAACTTTAACAAAAGATATCGAAACTAAGCAAAGTGAGATCAAATTACGCGTAGCTTTACAAAAAGATACCAGTGCGACTCAAGCAAAACAGCAAGCGACTTTAAATGAACTCAAGCAAAAAGAAGCGATCGCCAAAGAAAGAGCGCAATTGCTACAAGTTCAAGTCAAAGAAAGTCAAGTGCAATTGGAGCAGACTCATGCACGGATCACAAAAGCGCAATCTAAGATATCTGAGATCAAAGAAAATCAAAAACAAAATCAGGTGCGCGATACTGATATCGAAGCTAAACGTCAAGCTGTCGAACAGCGTTATGAAGAGCTTGAGCAAGCGATCACAGCTCAAAAACAAAAACGTCAAGATTTAGCAGTACGCCTTAAAAATGCACAACAAGAATTGAAACGGGCAAATGAATTGCGTCAGGCTAGTCTGGATGAAAAGAGCGATATCAAGGCACAATTAGGAAGTTTTAAAGCAGATCTAGCGCGTGACTTAGATGAATTAGCTCAAAACTATGGCTTGAGTTATGAAATGGCTAAACAAGAGAATCAAGCAACAGATCTAGAATTTGTCAAAAACAAAGTCCATCTTTTGAAGTTAGGGATCGAAGAGTTAGGTGAAGTCAATTTAGGGGCGATTAGTGAATTTGAACGGATCAATACGCGTTATGAATTCTTGACACAACAGCAAGCCGACCTTTTAGAGGCAAAAGCGCAATTAGTTCAAAGTATGGATGAAATGGATGCTGAAGCTAAAAGTCGTTTTAAACAAGCCTTTGATGAAGTGGCGGCCGCCTTTTCTGCGATTTTTCCGCAAGTCTTTGAAGGAGGCAAGGCGCTGCTTAGCTTAACTGATCCAGCCGATCTGTTGACTACAGGTGTCGAGATCATGGCCCAGCCACCAGGTAAGAAATTTCAGCATTTGAATCTACTTTCAGGTGGGGAACGGGCCTTGACTGCGATCGTATTATTGTTTGCGATCTTAAAGGTCCGCCCAGTGCCTTTTGTGGTCTTGGATGAAGCTGAAGCTGCCTTGGATGACGCTAATGTTATCCGTTACTCGCGTTATCTCCAACGCTTTAATGCACAAACGCAATTTATCGTGATCACCCATCGTAAAGGGACGATGATGAACGCTGACGTCTTATATGGGGTTACGATGCAAGAATCAGGGGTCTCAAAGATGGTCTCGGTATCGTTGGATGAATTAGCCTAGTGTTTTGGAAAATACAAATGAATTTGATAAAATAAAACAAAATAAGAAATGAGGGATGGGCATGGGCCTTTTTGATCGATTAAGACGAGCTTTTTCGGGTGAACCTGAAGAAGAACCAAAAAAAGAAGACGAAATTGTTTCGACCTCAGAAGAAAACCAAGAACCTGAGGAAACAGCGACAAATGAAGCAACAACGGCTACACCAGAAGATGATCAGCCTAAAGTAGCAGAAACAACAACTGCTGAAGCAAAAGAGGCTGAACCAGTCGCTAAAGAAGCTGAAGATACCAAAGAAGTGGTGCAAACACCAGAAAAAGTAGAAGTTATTGAAGAAATTGAAACAACATCAGAAAATAACGAAGTCGAAATCGCTAAAAAAGCTGACGAAGAGTCGCTAGAACAACAAAGTGATGAGCCAAAAGAAACTAAAGCAGAACCTAAGGAACCGGAAATACAGACAACATCGTCTGAAACCGTGCGTTATGACAAGGGCTTAGCTAAGTCGCGTAAGGGTTTTGGTGCTAAATTAAATGCTTTATTGGCTAATTTTAGACGAGTAGATGAGGATTTCTTTGAAGAACTCGAAGAAACCTTGATCGAAGCCGATGTTGGCTTTGAGACTGCGATGAAGATCAGTGATGAATTGCAAGATGAAGTAAAATTGCGTAATGCTAAAAGTCGCTCTGACGTTTCTGATGCGATCATTGAACGCTTAGTCGACATTTATGAAAGTGAAGGCGTTGATGAAGACAATAGCTTACATTTTGCTAAAGAGCCAACTGAGCCGACTGTGTTCTTGTTTGTTGGGGTCAATGGGGTAGGTAAAACAACAACGATCGGTAAATTAGCCCACCGTTACCAACAAGCTGGTAAAAAAGTTTTGTTAGCTGCTGGTGATACTTTCCGAGCAGGTGCGATCGAGCAGTTAGCTGAATGGGGCCGCCGAGTCGAGGTCGATGTGGTTACTAAGCCAGAAAAAAGTGATCCGGCAGCTGTTGTTTACGATGCTGTGGTCAAGGCTAAAAAAGAAAACTACGATATTTTATTAGTCGATACGGCGGGACGTTTGCAAAATAAAGTCAACTTGATGAATGAGTTAGATAAGATCAAGCGTGTCATTACGCGTGAATTACCTGATGCACCGCAAGAAGTGTTATTGGCTTTGGATGCAACAACAGGTCAAAATGCTTTGACGCAAGCCAAGCAATTTAAAGAAGTTACTGATGTTACCGGGATCGTCTTGACTAAGTTAGACGGGACTGCACGTGGTGGGATCGTGTTAGCGATCAGAAACGAACTTCATTTACCAGTGAAATTAGTGGGCCTAGGCGAAAAAATGGATGATCTTCGCGACTTTTCACCTGAAGAATTTGTCTATGGCTTATTTAAGGGTCTGGTTACACCTAAGAAAGATTAGGGTAAGAAAATGGCAATTGAAAAAACAAATCGGATCAATGCTTTGTTTGAATTCTATGAACCTTTGCTGACTAAAAAGCAAATGAATTACATCGCTTTGTATTATCGCGATGATTTTTCGTTAGGTGAGATCGCCGAAAATTATGAAGTTTCACGGCAAGCAGTCTACGATAACATCAAACGGACTGAAAAAATTTTAGAAGAATATGAGCAGAAATTACATCTGTATCGTGATTTCTTACAGCAAAGCGAAAAAACGGATGAACTTTTAGCTTATGTGACTAAAAAATATCCGACTGATGAAAAGTTATTAGCATTGGTCGAAAAATTAGAAATTTTAGAAGAAAAATGAAAGTTGGTGCACTAAATGGCATTTGAAGGATTAACAGAACGTCTCCAAAATGCGATCGGGAAATTACGGCGTAAGGGAAAGGTCAGCGAATCCGACGTCAAAGAGGTAATGCGTGAGATCCGTTTGGCTTTGTTAGAATCTGACGTTAACTTTAAAGTGGTCAAAGACTTTGTTAAGACCGTGCGTACTCGAGCTGTAGGTGCTGAGGTGTTAGAAAGCTTAACGCCAGCACAACAGATCGTAAAGATCGTTAATGAAGAATTAGTCAAGGTGATGGGCGAAGAAGCCACACCATTGAATAAATCACCTAAGATCCCAACAGTCATTATGATGGTCGGGCTACAAGGTGCTGGTAAAACGACAACAGCAGGGAAACTAGCTAAACGTCTAAAAGACGAACAAAATGCGCGCCCCTTGATGATCGCGGCTGACGTTTATCGTCCAGCTGCGGTCGACCAATTAAAGACGATCGGCCGTGAATTAGATGTTCCAGTCTTTGAATTGGGAACTGATGTCGATCCAGTCGAGATCGTTAAGCAAGGGATGCAACTAGCCAAGGAAAAGAAAAATGACTATGTGATCATCGATACGGCTGGTCGTTTACAGATCGATGAAAAATTGATGGATGAGTTAGTCAATATCAAAGAATTGGCACAACCAAATGAGATCTTGCTGACAGTTGATGCGATGACTGGGCAAAATGCCGTTGAAGTCGCACAAGGCTTTAATGATCAATTGGATGTAACGGGTGTCGTACTAACTAAATTAGATGGCGATACTCGTGGTGGGGCTGCGCTTTCGATCCGTGCGGTGACAGGCAAACCGATCAAGTTTATCGGGCAAGGTGAAAAAATGACGGCTTTAGACGTCTTTTATCCTGATCGAATGGCATCACGTATCTTAGGGATGGGTGATATGCTCACGTTGATCGAAAAAGCACAAAAGGACTTTGATGAGAAAAAAGCAGAAGAACTCGCCGATAAAATGCGGGAAAATAGCTTTGATTTCAATGACTTTTTAGATCAATTAGAACAAGTTCAAAATATGGGACCGATCGAAGATATCATGAAGATGATCCCAGGGATGGCCAATAATCCAGCCCTAAAAAATATCAAAGTTGATCCTAAAGATATGGAACATACCAAAGCGATCGTTTACTCGATGACACCACAAGAACGAGAAGATCCCGATCTTTTGAATCCAAGTCGCAGACGACGGATCGCAGCTGGTTCAGGACGTCCGATCCAAGAAGTGAATCGTATGATCAAACAGTTCAAGCAAATGCGTGATATGATGCAAAAGATGTCTAAGGGGAATTTCAGTGGGATGGAAGGACTCTTAGGTGATGGTATCGGTGGTAAACTAGCTAAGATGTCTATGAATCGTATGGTGCGTAAAAATAAAAAACGTAAATTACAACGTTTGCGTAAACGGCGTAAATAGGCGGTAAATCAAGGTTTTTCTTTAAATTAGAAAAATTTTTTATAACTGTCAAGAATTTTCCCTTTACAGCAGACCAAATTACTGGTATATTATTTATCGTTGATAAGATATTAGGAGGTGTAATGCATGTCAGTAAAAATTCGTTTAAAGCGTATGGGTTCTAAGAAGCGCCCATTCTATCGTATCGTTGTAGCAGATTCACGTTCTCCACGTGATGGCCGTTTCATCGAAACAGTGGGTACATACAACCCATTGACACAACCAGAACAAGTTACACTTAAAGAAGAAGCTATCATGGGCTGGTTGAATAACGGTGCTCAACCATCAGATACAGTTCGTAACATCCTTTCAAAAGAAGGCGTTATGAAGAAATTCCACGAAGCTAAGTACTCCAAGAAATAAGGTTAGGTAAATGACAGAAGCAGATGTGAAACAATTGATCTTATCGATTGTCAAACCATTGGTGTCTGAACCTGAGGCGATTGCGATCACAACTGCCCAGGATGCACATTTTCTGAATTTTAACTTATCTGTAGCGCCTGAAGATGTCGGGCGTGTGATTGGAAAACATGGTCGGGTAGCTCAAGCGATCCGGACCATTGTTTATAGCATTCGTATTGACGGACCTTTGCGTGTTCGTTTAAATATTGTAGATGATTAATCAAACCTCTGTCTGAAACCTAGTTTCTTCAGAGGTTTTTTTAATAGCAAATACGAGGAGGTTTTTAAATGGAATTTTATCAAGTTGGAAAAATCGTTAATACTCATGGGATCCGCGGTGAAGTCAAGGTGATCGCAACGACTGATTTTCCAGAAGAGCGTTTCAAGCCAGGTAATAAATTATATGCTTTTAAGCAAAATGCAAGCACGGGAACAGAATTGACGATTCAAAAGAGTCGACGCCATAAGCAATTTATCATGCTAGCGTTTGAAGGCTATGACAACATCAATTTAGTTGAAAAATTTAAGGGTGATGATCTAAAAGTTTCGGCTGACCAACAAGAAGAACTCGAAGATGGTTCGTATTATTATCATCAGATCATCGGTTTGGATGTTGTGGATGAAAATGGGAACACGCTTGGAAAGATCAAGGAGATCTTATCGCCCGGAGCTAATGATGTTTGGGTCGTTAAGCGTAAACAAAAAAATGATCTCTTATTGCCAGTGATCGATGATGTGATCAAAGACGTTGATCTAGCCGCTGGTAAAGTGCATGTTGAACTTTTAGAGGGATTGGATGACTAGATGAAGATAGATATTTTAAGTTTATTTCCCGAAATGTTCAAGGGGCCATTGACGCAATCGATCGTAGGCAAAGCGATCGAAAAACAACTACTTGATGTCGAAGTGACCGATTTTCGTGACTATACGACTAATAAGCAACGTCATGTTGATGATACACCTTATGGAGGTGGCGCGGGCATGTTGTTACAAGCTCAACCGATCTATGATGCTTTAGATGCGATCGCCGCTAAAAATGATGGCTTGGGCAAGGTCATCTTATTAGACCCAGCTGGGCGTAAATTTGATCAAAAAGTTGCTGAAGAATTATCACAAGAAAAACATTTGACCTTTATTTGTGGCCATTATGAAGGTTATGATGAGCGGATCAGAGAACGAGTTACAGATGAGATCTCATTAGGTGATTTTGTCTTGACGGGAGGCGAATTAGGCGCGATGGTCGTGATCGATGCGACGGTGCGCTTATTGCCAGATGTTTTAGGTAACCGTGAGTCAGCTTTAGGCGATTCATTTTCGATGGGCTTACTCGAATACCCACAATACACTCGTCCAGCTGATTTTAGAGGAATGAAAGTGCCTGAAGTACTAACAAGTGGTAATCATCAAAAAATCGCTGAATGGCGCAATAAGGAAGCTTTGCGTCGAACCTATGAACGTCGCCCTGATCTTTTAGAGAACTATGAGCTTTCTGCCCAAGAGGAGAAATGGTTGCGAGAATTTAAGACGCTTGAGGTAAATGACGATGAGTGAAGTCTTGATCAGACCGGTCCAAAAAACTGATATTGCGACTTTACGCCAGATTTATGCTTATTATGTTGAAAAAACAGCGATCACTTTCGAATATAAAGTTCCAACTTTGCCTGAATTTACTGAACGGATCGAGCAAATCACGGCTACGTATCCTTATTTAGTAGCTGTAAAAGACAATGTCGTAGTTGGCTTTGCTTATGCAGCTTCCTTCAATCATCGAGAAGCGTATAAATGGGCGGTTGAAGTCACAGTCTACTTGGACCATGCCAGTCGAGGCGGTGGCATTGGTAAAAAGCTCTATCAAGCATTAGAAAAAAAGCTTAAATCCCAAGGTATCCAAAATATCAATGCCTGTATCAGTGTTCCTGCGACTAATGAACAGGCATATGTTGATTATGCTAGTATGCATTTTCATGAGCATTTAGGGTATCGGCTGGTCGGCCGTTTTCATAGCTGTGGCTACAAATTTGATACTTGGTATGATATGGTCTGGATGGAGAAGTTTATCGGGACCCATCCAGTACCGGCACCACCGCTAGATAAACCAAAATTTTAAAATTGATATTTACATTCAAATTTGAGTGTGTTAAGATATTTATTGGCTATTTGCCGACGATTAACGATATTCCGCTGTATCTGGACATGAATGTCGAGGAAAAGGAGAACATATATAATGTCAGTAAACCCATTGATCCAAAAGATTACGGAATCTCAATTACGTAATGATATTCCAGAATTCCGCGCTGGTGATACAGTGCGTGTTCACGCTCGTATCGTTGAAGGTAAGCGTGAACGTATCCAAATCTTCGAAGGCGTTGTTATCAAGCGTCGTGGCGAAGGTATCTCAGAAACTTACACAGTTCGTAAAATCAGTAACGGTGTAGGTGTTGAACGTACATTCCCATTGCACACACCACGTGTTGACAAGATCGAAGTTGTACGTTACGGTCGTGTACGCCGTGCTAAGTTGTACTACTTACGTGCATTACAAGGTAAGGCTGCTCGTATCCCAGAACGCCGCCGTTAATAAAACGCTAAAAACCCTTGATTGAAGTGAACCCATAAAGTTGGACACTCTATTTAGACTATATTTCTTAAGGCAA
>ERZ778517.32-NODE-32-length-147196-cov-9.532435_pt1 | contig 147196 bp, 138 predicted proteins | sample MGYA00510341_ERZ778517 | MGnify/ENA primary metagenome ERZ778517 (study PRJEB29527, sample SAMN07138964) | mouse gut metagenome | material: feces | host: mouse | place: China:Nanjing | collected 2016-01-25 ...
TACGTACGGTGCAATGAGAGGGGCAAACTAGAAAAGTTTCCTCTACTCTATTTATTAATATACAGCACCATCATAGAAGTTGTATCTTGGACGGTTGAAATCAAATGTAGCTAATTCACTCATTTTAATTACGTTGTCAGCAACGCCCCAACTCATTAAATTGATTGATTCACCATATAATTCATCAGGAATTACAAGTAAAACATACTTTCCTTGAGACATAGCGTAACCTAATTCCATCCCTAAACCAACGTCTTCTTCTTTAGGAACATAAACGCCAAGCATAACGTCACTAGTTTTAATACCAACTAAGTCACCATTATAAGTTGCTTGTGCCCATTCTTTATCATGTAAGTATTCGGGATGTTCGTCAACACGAATATCTTTATATTGATTTTGAAGAGGAACATAGCTGTTTTCTAAATCAATAGTAGGATTAGCATTGAGAGCGCTCATTGCATCTTTGTAAGCCTTGTTTTGAGTTTCAGTAAACCAACCAGCACCAAAATAAACTGTTTTTTGTTTTGTCATGGAAAAACCTTTCTTTCTTATTGGTGGAATATTTTTTACATTAACTAACTTTAACAAAATTTGCTCAAAAGAAACACCCACTTTTGTGTTTTTGAAATCGGTTTTATATAATGAAACTAGAAATTTTTGCTTAGGAAAGGCGGAACCTACTACGAATACTAAAAAAAGTCTTTTCGATCCGCAAGCTGTCTTTGTAACAGACTTAACTGATCGAAACGAGATATTCAAGACCGTTTCTCAAAAATTATATGACTTAGGCTATGTTAAAGAAGATTTTTTAGGCGATATTATTGAACGTGAAGATAAGTATCCAACTGGAATTTCAATGAGACCTTTATCTAGAGAACTTCCAGATGTTGCAGTTCCTCATACTGAAGGGGATTATGTTAGCGCACAATTAATTGTACCGATTGCTCTTAGAAATTCAGCAACTTTTAATAATATGGTTAATCCAAGCGAAGCATTGGAAGTTAAGTTCTTATTTTTGATTTTGAATAATGATCCAGATATGCATTCAACTATTTTGGCTAAAATTATGGACTTTCTAGCTGGAACTTCAGTTGATGATTTAAATGAATTATTTAATTCAGATTCAAATGAAGAAATTTATGATTTTTTAGAGAATAATTTTGAAATTGAAAAATAAAAAGAAGCTGCTTTGCAGCTTCTTTTTGTCTCCAGATTAAATTATTAAACTTCCGGATAATCAGTACTTGAAAATGAAAGTGAAAAGTAATCACACCGTTTATAGCCAATAACTAGTTCAACTACTTCACCTGTAGTAGATAAAATAGTTTTTTTGACTTGTCGTACAACGGGATAATCTTTAGCTATTTTTAGTTGCTTACTAATTTCGCTATCAGCTTTTACAATTGTGTCTGTTTCAGTAAAGGGCTCATCAAATAGATACAATTGCTTATCGCTTTGCAAGGTTTCATAGATACTATGATAATTATTCGGATCTTTAGCTAAATTTCGATTAATAAATTTAGCTGGTATAAATGAACGGTGCACCATAAATGGTGTGTCACCAATTAAACGTAAGCGTTCAATATAGTAGTAACTATCATATTTGGGTAAGCCGAGTTTTTTTAAGATTTCGCTCTGCTTTTCCTCTTGGAGTTTCAAAACTTTAACTGTATCTTCTTCTTGTTTGTTTGAGAAGACTTCATTATCACTAAGACGAACTAATTTATCTTTTCTTGATCGTGAAATAAAAGTGCCTTTTCCTTGATGACGAACTAAATATCCTGCCTTGACAAGATCTTTCACAGCTCGGATAACAGTAATTGAAGAAACATTAAACTTATCTTTTAATTGAGCTTCACTATAAAATTTATCTCCATATTTAAATTTGCCAGAGATAATTTCTTGCTTTAGCTCGTTTTCAATTTGTAAATATTTTGGAATATCCATAATCTATATCAATCCTCAAGATAGATTCTCCTAAGATCCATGATATCACTGCTTGAGAGCTTCATGGTAGAACGAAGGTATTCGTTGATGCCACCGTATTGCTGGTTTAGGACGTGTACAGCATGGTCTAAGTATTCTGGATAGACTGACTGAATATCCTTAATAGACTGCAATACACGCTTGCTAGAACCGTCAGCGGCTGCTTGCTTAAGCATGGCATCAACAAAACTTTTTGTTGTGATATTGGTTAGAGTATAGTCATATCTGATAGTAGTAAAAGGTACACCTAATGCTGATAAGATCAATAAAGCTCCAAATCCTGTCCGATCTTTTCCGGCAGTACAGTGGAAAAGAAGAGCATTCTTGTCTTTATCATTTGTAAGCAAAAGGTCAAAGAATTTACGGTAAGCTTTTTGAGCAGTCTGTCCATTGATCATGTCTTCATAGGCAAAGAACATATGCTTAAAGCCAAATTCAGGATCTTTTTCGGCATTCTCTTCTAAAGCAAAGATCCCCTTAGATGCATTAGTTAAATCATCACTAAAAACTGGATCAAAAACATATTTAGCGCCTTCTGGAACACGATCAGGATGATCATTTTTTTCTTTTTCTGTTCTAAAGTCAACGTCATACTTAACGCCATGGTTTTGCAATAATTCTAAGTCTGATGAAGAAAGATCAGCTAAATTACCAGTTCTAAGCAATTTATTATATTTAATTGTTTGACCGGATACAGTCTTATAGCCTCCAAGTTCGCGGAAATTGCGACCATTTTGGATGCCAATTAATTTCGTCTCATAATTTTCGCTCATTAGTATTTTTCCTCACTATAGTTATTTAAATACAGTATTATTACTTTAACATATTTTTTCTCAGATATTTTATTTTTCTCAGATCTATAAAAAGAAAACAAATTTATTAATTGGTATAATTAATGGTAAAATTACAATGTAAAGATGCAAATTCCATGCGGAGATGATTACTTATGGTAGAAGATTATGACAACATTTTAGTTCCTGTTGATGGTTCTGAAACTGCAGAGCGTGCGTTTGATAAAGCAGTAAAGATTGCTCTTGATAACAATGCTCATCTGGATGTATTGAATGTTATTGATACTCGTCAATTTATGGGGGAAATGCAGGATACTTTGATTTCTGGGGATACCATTTATCAAATGACGCAGGATTCCGAAGAGTATTTAAAGAGTCTAAAAGAATGGGCTAAGGAACACTTTAATTTTACTGATGTTTCTTACCATATTCGTTATGGCTCCCCTAAGAGAATTATTGCTGTTGATTTTATTAAAGATCACCACAACGATTTAATTATTATGGGTGCAACTGGTATGAACGCAGTTGAAAGAATGTTAATGGGTAGTGTTACTGCTTATGTTAACCAACATGCTTTATCAGATGTGTTAATTGTTAAGACTGATCTTGATAATAACAAGGTTGCAAAACCTAAGAAAAAGTACTTTTAAAAAACGAACATTATGAAATTCACTCTATCAGTAATGATAGAGTGTTTTTTTATAAAGTGGATCGATCTAATTTGATAAATTAATATTTACTAGCGCTTACATTAAAATAATAGTACCCAAGTACGAATATTTTTGATATGATACTTAAGAACGAACGTTAGTACTAGGGAAAGGGAGAACGATAATGGTGAATTTCGATTACAACATTATAAAACGTAACCAAGATTCAGTGGATCGTTCTTGGGCTGATTTCTTCGGGAAATCAGTCTTCATTGGTGTTGGCGCTTTCGTTGTTTTTTTAGCGACTTTTCTGGCTCAATGTGATTAGCTCTTTTTGTCAGCTCATCATATTGGGTCTTTTTTTGTATTTGTCATTTAATGTTTTTCATTAGGAGGAAATGATGAAAAAGTTCAAAAAAGTCTTAGTAGGCCTTTTTGCAATTTTACTTGCTGTTGTTGCAACTGCTTGTTCTAACAAGTCAAACAGTTCAAAGGATGGTTATACACCAAAATCATTAACTATCCAATTTGTACCTAGTCAAGCTGCTAATAAGCTTGAAGCTCGTGCTAAGCCTTTAGAAAAAATGCTTTCTAAAAAGCTTGGAATCCCAGTTCATGTTTCAATGTCAACTGATTACAACACAGTTGTTGAAGCTATGAAATCTAAAAAAGTTGATGTTGGTTTCTTACCACCTGATGGTTATGTATTAGCTCATAAACAAGGAGCTGCTGACGTTTTACTCCAATCTCAACGTTACGGCGTTAAGCAACCTGGTGGTAAGGCAACTAATAAATTAGTTGATTACTATAGAGCAGAAATTCTTGTTAAGAAGGGTTCTAAAATTAAATCTTGGAAGGATCTAAAAGGCAAGAGTATTTCAGTTCAAAACCCAACTTCTTCAGCAGGTTATGTTTTCCCAATTGCTGAACTTGGAGAAAAAGGTTTGGATGTGCCAAAGGATTGTAAGTTAGTTACTGTTACTGGCCAAGACCAAGCAGTTTTGAATGTATTAAATGGTGATACTGACGCAGCATTTGTGTTTGAAGATGCTCGTAACACTGTTAAAAAAGACAATCCTAAGATTATGGACCAAGTTGTCCCAATTTACTTCACTAAGCCAATTCCTAACGATACTATTTCTGTTAGAAGTGATATGTCTAAGTCCTTCCAAAAGAAACTTGCAAAGGCATTTATTGAAGTTGGTGAATCTAAAGAAGGTAAGAAGATTATCGAATCAATTTATAGTCACGAAGGCTACACTAAGTCTAAGGACAGTAACTTCGATATTGTTCGTAAGTATGACAAGATTATTGCCAAGGACAAGAAATAGGCAATTAAATAAAGCTTAGTTAGTAAAAGATAATTGTCTCCTAAAAGACAATTATCTTTTTATGCACTGTAGTCAATTTAAATAATGTTAAGGAGATTTTTAAATTAAATGGCAGCTACTAATCAGCCGATGATTCAACTAAAAAACGTTAGTAAAATTTATGATAACGGAACAGTTGGTTTAAAGGATATTAACTTAAATATTGATAAGGGAGAATTTATAGTAGTAGTAGGTCTATCTGGTGCAGGTAAGTCTACTTTACTTCGTTCAATTAACCGTCTACAAGATGTCTCAGAAGGAAATATTATAATTGATGGCAAGTCAATTACCTCTGCTAAGGGTAAAGACTTACGCGAAATTCGCCGTGATATTGGAATGATTTTCCAAAGCTTTAACTTGGTTAAACGTTCAAGTGTTTTACGCAATGTTTTAACTGGCCGAGTAGGTTACTATCCAACTTGGAAAACAACTTTTAACTTATTTACTAAGGAAGATAAGCAAAAAGCATATGAAGCATTGCAACGTGTTGACTTAGCAGATAAAGTTTATACTCGTGCGGATCAACTTTCCGGTGGACAACAGCAACGTGTTGCTATTGCCCGTGTGCTTACTCAAAATCCTAAGATTATTTTAGCTGATGAACCAACAGCTTCACTTGATCCTCAAACTTCACGTCGAGTTATGCATGATTTGAAGATGCTTAATGAAGAATACGGGATGACTGTAGTTGCTAACCTTCACAGCGTAGAACTTGCTAAGGAATTTGGAGATCGAGTAATCGGTGTTCGTGCAGGTCAAATTGTTTATGATGGTAAGATGAGTGAAACTTCTCAAGCTGTCTTTGACGATATTTACAATGGTGGAAATGGCAAGAAAGGGGAAGAAGATGCCTAAATCTAAGGAACAGCATTTAGCTGAATTGCCTAAAAAGAAATTCAAAATTATGAACCTTGTATGGGTCGTAATTATGGTTTTAGGTCTCTTTCTTTCAGTAGATGTAACAAATACCCATATTAGTGTTTTATTTAATAACTTTAGTCAATTCACTGATATTTTTGTTCAAATGTGTCACCCCGATTGGGGATATGCCGCTACGGCAGTTCCACTTTTAATTGAAACAATTAAAATGGCAATTTTAGGAACTGTAATGGGATCAGCCATCGCCTTTGTTTATTCTCTTTTAATCGCTAGAAATATTGTTAAGAATAAGGCCGTTACTGGAATTCTAAGAATAATTATGAATATTGTTAGAACTATTCCAGACCTACTCTTAGGTGCAATCTTTGTTGCCGTTGTAGGTATTGGTCCAGTTGCCGGTGTTCTAGCCTTAACTGTATTTACATTTGGTGTGGTTGTTAAATTATTCTATGAAGCAATTGAAACAATTGACCCAGGTCCAATCGAAGCTTTAACAGCCGTTGGTGCAAATAAACTACAAATTATTCATTTTGCTGTGATGCCACAAATACTTACTTACTTTATTTCTTATGTTTTATATGCATTTGAAATTAATGTCAGAGCTTCAACAGTTCTTGGATATATTGGTGCCGGTGGTATTGGTTTGTACTTACAACAAACTCTTCAAGTCTTTGACTATGCTAAGACCGGTATGATTATCTTAGTTATTATCGTTGTCGTAGTTATTATCGACTACATTTCTACTAAATCTCGGGAGGCGTTGATGAAATAATGGATACTACAATGAAAAAATTACCTCCTAAACCAGTGGATACTAAGAAGAAGGTTCAACACTGGACAATTGCCATTGTTACTATCATTTTAATTATTTGGTCATTTGTAGGAATGGATTTTGGCGGAATAAAAGCAAGTGCAGGTCAAATCGCAGGAGCTATTGTTGCCGGAATTTTTCATCCAGATTGGTCATATGTATATAACGGAAGTGGTGAAGATTTAATTTCTCAATTATGGGAAACAATCTGTATTGCTTTCTTGGGTACTTTTATTTCTGCAATTATTTCTTTACCTTTCGCCTTTTGGGCAGCTAATACTCGTAATAAGAAATGGTATACATCCCGTTCAGGAAAAGTTGTATTAGCCGTTATTCGTTCATTCCCAGAAATTGTTTTAGCTTTGATGTTTATTAAGGCAGTAGGACCAGGTTCTGCAGCCGGTGTACTAGCGTTAGGTTTCCACTCAGTTGGTATGCTTGCTAAATTGTTTTCAGAAGCAATTGAAAACCTTGAAGAAGGTGCAAATGAAGCCGTTACTGCAGCTGGTGGATCTAAGTTTAACATTATTATGTTTGCTACTATGCCTAACTTAATGCCAGCCTTGATTTCTAATACTTTGTATCGATTTGATGTTTCAATTCGTTCAGCATCTATTCTAGGTTTAGTTGGTGCTGGTGGTATTGGTTATCCATTAATCATTGCCTTGCAATACCGTCAATGGAATCGTGTTGGTGTAATTCTAGTTGGTATTATTGTCATGGTTGTTGTTATTGACTGGATTTCTGGCTGGATTCGAAAGAAATTAGTTTAATTAATTAGTAAAACATGTAGTTTAAATAAACTACATGTTTTTATTTTGGTAAATTATAAATTTTTTTGTAATATCTACCTATAATATGGATAAGTACAGGAAAAAAAGAACTTTTTTGTTATAATGGAAGTTGTATTTCAAGGAGGACAATATGGATAATTTAACTACCATGACATTGGCTGACGATATGGCTTTATCACAAGAAAAGATTATCAACGGCCAACAAGACCTGAATACCAAGAGAATTTATAATGAAATTAATAGTTTGGATATTCTTGATAAGCCAATCGAAGAATACTTTGATATGACTCAAGATGAATACTACAATAGTGAATCTGATGGTAAATTAACTTTACTACATTTAGATAAACCATTACGTGAATTAAATGATCGTATTTTAACTAACCACGTAGATGGATATGTAGATCAAGACGAGATTAATTTAACCTATAATCATGAGGATCCATTGCAAGATGGTAGCTATGATCGTGCTACTGATTTACATGTACTTTTATATAGTTTAAAAGTCATTGGCGCTGTGAGAGCTATTGCTCCGAATGATTTGAAAAAGGTTTTGTCTAAAGATGCGGTTTTATCATTGGGTCTTGCCGCAAATGCTTTGGCAAATAATTAACCCCAAGGCCAACTAAAGGCCTTTTTTTGTGTGATGAGTGGGGAAGAGTATCATGAAAATTATCAAGAAAACCAAGGGTATGATTGATAAATTTTCCGGTGTTACCCGGAAGATGATGCGAAAGAAAAGTAATATTCCATTTGATGGAATGCAAAAGTATATGACTGTTGGTGAGTATAACGTTGGAGCGCCTGAAGGAACTCCACATGGTGAAGAATATAAGCTTATTGTTTATAAAGATACTGACAATGTCTTACACCAAGCTTTACGTTCGATTAATGCGTCTGATCTAGCACCAGCTTATGTTCGGAAGTTTGATAAAAGGCTAAATCGTTATACTGCATTTGTTAATAAGCAGACAGGACGTCGTTATATCGTTGAAGATCAACTAGATCAGTTAGTAGATTATGTAAAAAAGCATAGCCGAGATGGCTATAACTCAATTAATATCGGTGTTTTAACCGATACACACTATAAAGATGCTGACAGTATTGATTTTTATGGGCATAACGGACTTCGTCATGTTAAAGAGTTTAATTATCTTGAAGATAAAGATGTTTTAGATTTAAAGGCTCATTTAGGTGATTGGATGGATGGATCCGATCCAGGATTAGTTGGCGAAGCAGAGTTGATATCTTTGTCTAGAACGTTTAGATCTAAAAAAACTAACTTTGCTGTCATCAAAGGTAATCACGATGAAAATGATAAATTTGATGAGCACCATGATCTGAGAGCTAGTTTTCCGGAAAATGAATTTGAAGATATAATGTGGCCAAGTATGTATGCGCAAGATGGTATTCACTATATCACGCGCAAGCACGGGGTTGCATATTTTGATAAAGATGATGTCAGAATCATTACGGTCAATACATCTGATTTACCTTATGAGCTAGATGAGCAAGGTAAGAAAAAATACGATACTAAACTTGCTTTAGCGATTCGTGAAGATCAGATGCAAGAAATTATCGAAATTCTTGAAAATTCAAATGGTAAAACAATTATTTTCATGAGTCATGCAAATCCTATTACTCGCAAGGGAACGAATGCCTTGAAATTTAATGGGCGTTCTCTACATGAATTAATGGTTGCCTTCAATCAACGTGAAAAAGGCTATCTTAATTCAAGGGATGTTCCTCCTGAATTTACCCTAGCTAATAGCTTTGATTTCACAAAGATAAAAAATGCAAAAATAGTTGCATATTTATGTGGACACCGTCATACTGAAGACCAATATCGCATTAACGGTATACAATATATATTTTTTAATTGCTCGGCTCTAATGGGCCCAAACCATGCGCTTACTACGCAATATAATAAGCGCTGGAATAGACAGATGGATCATGCTAATGAAGCAGCTGGATATATAGTAAATGTTGATGTTCAAAGACATTTATTACAAGTATTTGGATATGGGGCTGCTTCTAAGAGACGATTCTATCGAATTTAATTTTTGAAATGTAAATAGCTTATAATAAGACTACTGTTTATTTTGAGGTGAAAGTTACTTATGTGTGGAATTTGTGCGTTTTTTGATCCTGAATTAAAGGATAAAGACTGTGCTATTCAAGGAATGATGGATACAATTAAACACCGTGGTCCATCTTCCGATGGAAAATATACTAATGATCAGGTGGCTTTAGGTTTTAGACGTTTGTCAATTATTGACCTTCGTGGTGGAAGTCAACCAATTTTTAATGAAGATAAAAGTAGAGCAATTATTTTTAATGGGGAAATTTATAATTTTAAACCATTAAGAAAAGAATTAATTGATGCAGGTCATACCTTTACTACTAAGGCTGATACTGAAGTTTTGCTTCACGGCTATGAAGAATGGGGAATGGATGGCTTATTGAAGAAAGTTCGTGGTATGTTTGCTTTTGTAATTTGGGATGACAATACCAAGACTTTATATGGTGCTCGTGACTTCTTCGGAATTAAGCCAATGTACTACTCAGACCAAAATGGTAAGTTAATTGTTGGTAGTGAATTGAAGAGCTTCTTAGCTTACCCAGGCTTTAAAAAGGAATTAAATACTGAAGCAGTTAAGCCATACTTAATGAACCAATATAATGACTTAAAGGAAACTTTCTTTAAAGGTGTTTACCGCTTCCCAGCAGGTCACTGGTTCGAATATAAAGATGGCAAAATGAAGACTCATCAATACTGGGATGCTAAGTATGTTGAAAATAGCTTAAGTTTTGAAGAAACCTTAGACAAAATCAATGAAGACTTAAAAGAAACTGTTGATTTATACAGAAATGCGGACGTACCAGTTGGTGCATTCTTGTCTGAAGGTATTGATTCTTCTTACTTAACTAGTTTACTTGATCCTGAAGATGTCTTCTCAGTTTCTTTTGATGATTCTACATATAATGAAGCATCAAAAGCTAAGGCACTTTCTGACTTACACGGCTGGAAATTCTTTGCAGATAAAGTTGATGCAGATGAAGCAATGCGCGACTTCCCAGAAATGCAATATCACATGGACGAACCAGATGCTAACCCATCTATTATTCCATTATGGTACTTGTGTAAATTAGCTAGAAAGCATGTTACTGTTGCACTTTCTGGTGAAGGTGCTGATGAATTATTTGCAGGCTACGTTAACTATGGAATGCATACCCATAATGATGTAATTAAGGTCTTTACTGCTGGCCTTAAGAAATTACCTAAGAAGAGTCGTGTTCGTTTAGCTCATAAGATTAAGAAGATGCCTAACTTCCCAGGTAAAGTCCATATGTACACTAACTTGGCAGAGCCAAGTGAATTTTATGTTGGACAATCTGTCATTTATGATATGGACTATCCAACTATCTTTACTTCTAAAGATGCTAATGGTATTTTGCGTGATAAATATAAGAATGATCTGACAGTTAACGGTATTTATCAAGAAGACTTTAAGAAAGTTAAAAATATTGATGAAGTTAAGCAAATGCAATATATTGATCTTCACCACTTTATGCTTAATGATATTGAGCAAAAAGCAGATAAGATCTCAATGGCTCACTCTCTAGAATTACGTGTGCCATATCTTGATAAGAAGATTGCAGAACTTGCTAACTCAATCCCAACTAAATATTTAGTTAACCGTCACGATACTAAATATGCTCTTCGTAAAGCATCTGAGAAGGTCTTACCAGAAGAATGGGCTCAAAGACCTAAGCTTGGTTTCCCAACTCCAATTAAGCAATGGCTTAAGGAACCAAGATTTTACAAACAAGTTAGAGCATTGTTTACTGAAGACTTTGTAGATGACATTTTTGACCAAAAGAAGATTGTTAAATTGCTTGATGATAATTACAAGGGCGACGGTTCAGCTCGTCGTCAAATTTGGGCTATTTACACTTTCTTAGTTTGGTATAAATTATTCTTTGTTGATTATGATGAAACTGTTAAGAAGTATCAACATGTTCAACCAGAAGTAGCAGAGTTAATCGAAAGTGGAAGACTTGTTTAATTAAAGTTAGAGAGAAGTATGGATACAAAATGGTACAAGCAAAATTTACCCCTATTTTACTAGGTAGTGACATCAATGTTTACGGAATGGCTCGCTCCTTCAATGAAGCTTATGGAATTAAGGTTCAAGCTTGGGCTGCTAGTCAATTAGCAGCAACGCGCTATTCTAAAATTGTTGACGTAGAAGTTCATGAAGGTTTTGAAGAAGATCCAGGCTTTATGAACGTTATGAAGCAAAAAATTGAAGAATACAAGAATCATCCAGAACCAGTTATTTTAATTGCTTGCGGAGATGGATACGCAGAATTATTAGCTAAGCATAAGGATGAATTGAAGGATACTTTTGTTGTTCCTTACATTGATTATGATTTGTTAGAGAAGCTAATTTCTAAAGAAGGTTTCTACGAAATTGCTGAAAAGTATGGTCTTCCATATCCACACACTAAGATTGTGACTATGGATGATTATAAGGCTGAAAATTATTTGAACTTACCATTTGATTATCCAGTTGAATTGAAGCCGGAAGATCCAGTTTCATGGTTGAATTGTCAATTTGAAGGCCGTAAAAAAGCCTTTACTATTCACGATGAGGCAGAATTAGTAGATATCGTTGGTAAAATTTATACTAATGGTTATACTGAAGACTTGATTTTACAAGATTTCATTCCAGGCGATGATTCTAACATGCGTGTTCTTAATGCTTATGTTGATAAAGATCACAAGGTTAAGATGATGTGTTTAGGTCACCCACTTCTTGAAGACCCAACTCCTCAATCTATCGGTAATTACATGGCAATTTTGCCAGCCTTCAGTCAAAAGCTTTACGATACTGTTCAATCATTCCTTGAAAAATTGAACTATACTGGTATGGCGAACTTTGACATTAAGTACGATCCAAGAGATGGAGAATACAAATTCTTTGAGATCAACCTCCGTCAAGGTCGTTCAAGTTTCTACGTAACTTTAAATGGCTATAACTTAGCTAAGTGGTATGTAGATGACTATGTTGAAGATAATTTAAAGGACAAGCCAACAGTTTATGGAAATAAAGACGGTGCTAATTATATGTTGTGGCTTGGTGTTCCAAAGAAGATCTTTAAGGAATATGCTTACGACAACGGTTCAAAACGCCTAGCTGAAAAGTTAATTGATGAGGGGCACTACGGTACAACTGTCTTCTATGATAAAGATCGTAGCTTAAAACGTTGGTTATTAATGCACTACATGTTCCATAACTACTATGCTAGATATAAGAAGTACTACCAAGTAAATAAGGGACAATACTTTGAAGAAGAAGCTAAAAAATTAGAAAAACAAGCTCTTCGTGATGGTCAACAAGAAAACCATGAGAATGAAATTTAATTAGAAAAATACTGCTGAGATTTTTTACTCTCAGCAGTATTTTTTTGACTACTTTACTAATTATAGAAAATTTTGAAAACAAGTCTCCCTCTTGCTAGACGTGACTTTTGCTTAATACAATATATATGATTTAAAATATCAATACCTACAATATCATGTAGTTTCTGATAAAATAGAACCATAGATATTGTGAAAGAAGAGAATAACCATGTTACAACAAGATGCTCAAATTAAAACAATTACTCAAATGACGCTTCCAGAAACAGCTATTAAAAGAGACGGTAGCATCTATCCTTTTGCTCTTTACAAAATTGAAATGGTTTTAGATAGTTTGCATCTGACTGAACATGAAGCAGATATTCTACCTGCTATCCTTCAAAAATTAAATGGTGCAAAGCAGACTTCTACTGAGAAAATAGCAGATGCATTTGTTCAAACATTAATCGAACACGGTTTTAGTGATGAAGCAAATGCTTATGTTGATTACCGTAGAGAAGACGAGGCCAATTTTAGAAAGCAAACTGAGACTACTAACCGTCTGGATCGCTTAGTTCATCATGATCCAACAATTATTAATGAAAATGCTAATAAAGACTCACGTGTTTTTTCAACTCAGCGTGATTTAACAGCCGGTGTAGTTGGCAAAACAATTGGTTTAACGATGATGCCAGAACATATTGCGAAGGCTCACTTACGCGGTGATATTCACTGGCATGACTTAGATTACACACCGCTTAGTCCCTTAACCAACTGTTGTTTGATTGACTTTAAAGAAATGCTTGGCCATGGCTTTACAATAGGAAATGCAAATATTGAATCTCCTCATTCAATTGAAACTGCAACTGCTCAAATGTCTCAAATTATTGCTAATGTTGCTTCTAGTCAATATGGAGGCTGCTCTGCCGACAGAGTAGATGAAGTTTTGGCTCCGTATGCTGAAAAGAATTATCACAAGAATATTAAGGAAGCTAGCGAATTCTTTGACGATGAAGAAAAGATCAAGGCTTTTGCAGTTAAGCGGACAAAAAAAGATATCTACGATGCTATGCAAGCTCTTGAATATGAAATTAATACCCTATTTTCAAGTCAAGGACAAACACCATTTACTACTTTAGGTTTTGGATTAGGAACATCATGGATTGAACGTGAAATCCAAAAAGCAATCTTAAAGATTAGAATTGAAGGTTTAGGAAAAGACAAAAGAACAGCTATCTTTCCTAAGTTAGTCTTTACGCTAAAGAAGGGACTTAACTTACATCCTGGAGATCCGAACTATGATATTAAGGAATTAGCTTTGGAATGTTCTACTAAACGTATGTATCCAGATATTGTTAGTTATGACATGATTAAGAAAATTACTGGATCATTTAAAGCTCCAATGGGTTGTCGTTCTTTCTTACAAGGTTGGAAAGATCCAAAAACTGGTAAAGAAGTAAATTCTGGTCGTATGAACTTAGGTGTTGTTACTTTGAACTTACCTAGAATTGCCATGGAATCAAAAGGAGATAAAGATTTATTCTGGCAAATCTTTAGAGAAAAGGTCCAAACAGCTCATGAAGCTTTACAAATTAAGGCTAAACGGTGTACTGATGCTGTACCTGATAATGCCCCAATTCTTTACGAATATGGTGCTTTTGGTAAAAGACTAAATGCAGAAGATAATGTAAATGATCTTTTCAAAAATGGACGTTGTACAGTTTCCTTAGGTTATATTGGACTTTATGAAGTGGGTACAGTATTTTATGGTCCTAATTGGGAACATAATGAGGAAGCGCACCAATTTACTATTAATATTGTTAAAGAACTTCACGATTACTGCGCTAAATGGGAAAAAGAAGATCCAAATCACTATCACTACAGTGTATATTCAACCCCAAGTGAAAGCTTAACTGATAGATTTTGTCGTTTGGATACTAAAAAATTCGGTAAGGTTAAAGATATTACTGATAAGGAATATTACACTAATTCCTTCCACTACGATGTAAGAAAGCACCCAACTCCATTTGAAAAATTAGCTTTTGAAGCTCCTTATCCATTCTATGCTGCAGGTGGATTTATTCATTATTGTGAGTACCCAAACCTTAAGCAAAATCCTAAGGCACTAGAGGCTGTCTGGGACTGGGCTTATGACAAAGTAGGGTACTTAGGAACCAATACTCCAATTGATCAATGCTACAAGTGTGGTTTTAAGGGTGAATTTAAGGCAACCGCTAAAGGCTTTGAATGTCCACAATGTGGAAATCATGATCCAGAAACTTGTGACTGTGTAAAGCGTACTTGTGGTTATCTAGGCAATCCTTTGAAACGTCCAATGGTTCATGGTCGTCATGAAGAAATTGTCCACCGTGTAAAGCACTTGAATATGGGAATGGAAGAAAAGATGGCTAAGGATGAAGTTAGAAAGAATGACGAATACTGATGCCAGAGAAAGATAAGAATAATCAAGAAGGTCCTGATGTTCGAGGAAATTTAATTAAGGTTAATGTTGGTGGAGATACAATTTTTGTTGATTCTAATCAATATAAGCCGCAAGTTGAACATGCTAAAAAATTAAAACAACAACATAGAAAACCGAAGAATCCTAAGCCCCAAGAATGGAAGTCAGAAGAATACTCTAAGCATAAAATTGCTGACTATAAGCCATTTAACTTTGTTGATGGTGAAGGGGTTAGATGCAGCTTATATGTGAGTGGATGCTTGTTTGACTGTCCTGGTTGCTATAATTTAGCAGTCCAAAATTTTAATTATGGACGTCCTTATACTCAAGAATTGGAAGATAAAATTATTGAAGATATGTCTCAATCCTATGTGCAGGGATTAACTTTATTAGGCGGCGAACCTTTTTTAAATACTTGGGTATGCTTGAAATTAATTAATCGTGTGCGTAAGGAATTTGGACATAGTAAAGATGTTTGGTCTTGGTCAGGCTATACCTGGGATGAGCTTCAAAAAGAAACTCCTGATAAGAAAGAAATGCTTTCAAAGATTGATATTTTAGTTGATGGACGTTTCATGGATGATTTGAAAGATCTGACACTACAATTTCGTGGTTCAAGTAACCAGAGAATTATTGATGTTCAAAAATCAATTAAGGCTAATAAGGTTGTTATTTGGGATAAACTAGTTAGATAAATTTGATAGAATAAGGGAAACAAGAGAGTTTCTCTTATTTTTTTAGGTGAAAAGATGCAAGAAAAGAATTTGGAATTAGTAGATAAAATTATGACCGCTCTTCAAAGTGTCGAAGATCCAGAGTTGTTGATTGACGTAGTCAATCTAGGCTTGATTTATGGAATCGATATTGAAGGAGATCATGCAACAATTAAGATGACCCTAACTATTGTGGGATGTCCCTTATCTACATATCTACAAAACGCAATTGAAAAAGCAGTTTTATCTGTGCCAGAAATAAATAAGTGTGATATAAAGTTAGTTTGGTATCCAGTTTGGAATCCAGAGCGTATGACAGTAGCTGCTAAGAAACAATTAGGGATGCTTGATAATGAGCAAGCACTTGACCAAGAAAATGAAATTGAAGAGACAGAAGAAAAAGAGAAGATAATTGATTTCTCTGTTCCAATAAAGAAGCTGGCAGAAGAATATCCAGATTTTATTCAAATTATGTATGACTGCGGCTTTACAAGAATTAAAATCCCAGGTTTGTTGTCTACTGTAGGGCGAGTAATGACGATTCCGCTTGGTGCCCAAGCTATGAAGATTGATTTAGATAAAGTAAAGCAGGCGTTCGAAGATAAAGGCTACAAGGTGATTGAGTAATGAAAGAATTAGATAGAGAACGACAAAAAGCTATTTTAAAAATTTTAAATTTTATTCAAGACGGTGGAGAGCTTGAAGAAGCAAAGAAAATGTTTCAAACTGCCTTTGATCAAGTTGACGTAGCTGAAATTACCGCAGCAGAAAGAGAACTAATTGCTCAAGGCCTCGATCCAAGAAAAATTCAATATTTATGCAATGTTCATGCTGATGTTTTTAAGGGTAATATTAAGGAAAATAAGAAGAATTCTGAGTTTGAAAAACCAGGTCATCCTGTTCATACATTCAAGTTAGAGAATATTGTTCTTAAGTCATTGGTAAATGACGCCTTATTACCAGACCTTGCTAAGTGGGAAAAGGGAGATAAGGGTGTACTCTCAAAGTTAAGACAGGAGTTAAAAGACCTAGCCAAAATTCATTATCATTATGCTCGTAAAGAAACTTCCATGTTTCCCATTATGACTAAATATGGAATTACTGCACCACCGAAAGTTATGTGGGGCGTTGATGATAAAATCCGAAAACTTATTGGTCAAGCTAATTTACTTATTAGTCAAAAAGATATTAATAAGGCTGAAGTGTCTAAGGCAATAAAAGAGACAGCACATGAAGTTCTTGAAATGATTTTTAAGGAAGAAGAAATCATGTTGCCAATGATTGATGAAGTTGCCAGTGAAGAAGACTGGGGCAATGTCAAAAATGAAGAAGAACAGATTGGCTATACCTTGATTCAAAAAACAATGAATTGGAAACCTAAGGAAAAGCCTAAAAATGAGGGGCCACTTTCTATCGATAAATTAAGTAGCTTAGCACTAAATTTTGCAGAAGGGAGCTTAAATTTAGAACAATTATCTGCAATTTTGGATTTATTGCCTTTTGCATTAACTTTTATTGATGAAAATGATAAAGTAGCTTATTTTGGCGGAGGCGCCAATATTTTTCCCCATTCTAAAAATGCACTCGGCAATAGTGTTTATTCTTGTCATTTACCTGAGAGCGTACCACGAGTTAAAAAGATTTTTGACGATTTTCACCAAGGGAAAAAAGATAAGTATGAGTTTTGGTTTAAGCCAAGACATATGGGACGATACTTATACTTACAGTATTTTGCTGTGAGAAAAGATAATAAATATTTGGGCTGTTTAGAGGTTGCCCAAGATGTTACTGATATTAGAAATTGGAAGAATGAAAAGAAATAATTAGAAGACTCTACCTTTAGGCAGAGTCTTTTTACTATCGTGCAAAAATGTTCATTAATTGCTAGACTGAATGTAAGAATATAGAAGAAAAGGGTGAGAAAGTTGCATAGTAAGGAAAATATTCAACCAGATGATGAGATAAAGTTACATTGGCTTCTTTTAGGTGAGTTATTTACCTGGATTGGAGCCAGTTTTATTTGGCCACTAACTTCAGTTTATTTGAATAAAAGACTCCATGTTTCTTTGGCTATGATTGGAATAGTACTTTTGTTTAATTGTTTAGCTAATATGCTTGGTTCATTTATTGCTGGCTGGGCATATGATCATTTCAATCCATACTATTTAATTATCGCCGGCGCTGGCTTAGATGCCTTGGTACTATTTGGGATGGCTGCTAATCATACTTGGCCAATTTATTGGGTTTGGATGACTTTGACTGGTCTCCTGGGCGGCTGGAACGGTGCTTTAATTAATTCAATTGCAACTAGCATCAAGTCTAAGCCCGGTCGATATGTCTTTAATACAATTTATTTTGCACAAAATCTTGGTGTGGTATTAGGGACATTAATTGTAGGTTATATCTATGATTATTCAGTTACAATTTTATTTATAATTGCGGCCAGTCTTTTTGTGATTGTAAGTATAAATGCAGTAATTAATTATCGACCGATTATTAAGTTTCATTTAGAAAGAAAAGCTCAGCAAAATAAAGATAGTAAAAATAAGGCAACTCCGATGCCTGCTGCCAATCTAAAGCTGACTATTGGCTTTTTCACTACCTTAGCTGTAATTTGGTTAATGTATATGAACTGGGAATCTAACCTTTCAGTTTATATGGTTTCTTTGGGAATACCTTTTCATTTATATAGTTTATTGTGGACAATTAACGCTGGTATTATTGTAATTGTTCAAGCATTTCTAAGTCGTTTTCCTAACACATTTAAGAACTTATTTCATCAAGTAGTATTTGGGGTTACTATGTTTGCTATTTCTTTTGTAACTCTAATCTTTGCAAAAGACTATGCTCACTTTGTATTTTCAATGGTTACTTTAACACTTGGTGAATCAACAGCAATGCCGGCTATGCCTGCCTATGTCAATGACTTGTCACCTATCGATAGTAAAGGTAAATATCAAGGCTTAACAATTTCAACGTCGGCTGTTGGGAGGGCCTTTGGACCTTTATTTGGTGGATTAGTTATTGATAAGTTTGGCTATATCAATTTCTTTATTGTTGCCGCATTTGGTATTTTTATGATGTTAGCCATTATTGTTCCCCTTCATACGAGATTAAAAGGACAGCTGAAAATATTTAGGTAAACTTTTACATGATTTTTCTTATTAAGTGAAAAGCTTTACAGAATGAAAGCGATCTCTTCTTTTTATGAAAGCGCCATCTTATAATATAAATGTGCGGTAAATGAAAAGGAGATACACGATGAGAAAGATTTCACCTGAAGTTGCAAAACATATGGATAATTTATCTAATGAGGCTGGAGTAATCAGCGCATTAGCAATTGACCAAAGAGGATCATTGAAACGAATGTTAGCTGAGGCAGCAAATAAGCCTGCTGATGAAACAACAATTGTTGATTTTAAGGAAGCTGTTTCTAGTGAGTTGACTCCATATGCTTCTGCCATTTTGACAGATCCGGAATATGGTCTTCCAGCAACTAAGGTTAGAGATAAGAATTGTGGTTTATTATTATCTTATGAAAAGACCGGTTATGACACTACTGAACCAGGTAGAATGTGTGATTTGATTGCTGATCAATCAGCATTAAGAATTAAAAATGATGGTGCCGATGCAGTTAAGTTCTTACTTTACTACGATCCAGACGAAAGTGATGAAATTAACGATAAAAAGAAGGCTTTTGTTGAAAGAGTAGGAGCCGAGACTAAAGCGAATGGATTGCCATTTTTCCTTGAATTATTAACTTATGATGGGAAAATTGATGATGCTAAAGGTGAAGAGTACGCAAAGGTAAAGCCTGAAAAAGTCTTCAAAATTATGGAAGAATTTTCTAAGCCTCAATATGATGTAACAGTTCTAAAAGTTGAGATGCCATTTAATATCAAGTTTGTAGAAGGCTATAATGGCGACAATAACGTTGTTTACACACAAGAAGAAGCAAAGAAGTTATTGAAGAAACAATCAGATTTAACTGATTTACCATATATCTTTTTATCTGCTGGTGTAACTTCAGAAGAATTTATTGCAGAAATTAAGATGGCTGAAGAAGCAGGGGCTGACTTCAATGGCGTTCTTTGCGGACGTGCAACTTGGAAGCCAGCAATTAAGCCATTTGCGGCTGAAGGAGAAAAGCAAGGTAGGGAATGGCTTTCAACTGAAGGAAAGAAAAATATCGAAAACTTGAATGATGCCCTTAAAGGTGCAAAATCATGGAAAGATAAGTTAGAAATCGAAGAATAATAAATGAATTAACTATCGAAAAACAAGGTCAGAATTGGCCTTGTTTTTTTGTGTATGCATAAGTTTAGACGTAACTTGAAAAAACGTATTTAACGCAATAAAATAAAAAAGGAATTGTTAATTTGGAGGAAAAAATGAAGGGATTAAAATATACAAGTTTGGCTGTTGCTGCATTAACAGCTACTCTTTTAGCAAGTACTAATAATAGTAAAGTTCAAGCTGCTACAGTTGATAAAAATAACACTGTTACAGTTGCTAAATCAGATAAAGAAAAATTACAAGATGCTGTTAACCAAGCACAAAACTCGGTTAATAATGCTCAAGCAAGCGTAGATAGTAAAAAGAGTGCATTAACTGACGCACAAGCACAGGCAAAAGCACCAAACGATGCTTGTGATGCTCAACAAGCTAAGGTAAATGATAGCCAAAAGAATCTAGCTGATAAGCAAGCTATTGCAAAGCAAGCACAAGATAAGTTAGATAGTGCAAGTGCAGTAGCAAAGCAAGCAACTTCTGAAAATATTCAAAAGACTCAAAAGAATATTGCTGCACAGCAAGATGCAATTAAAGCTGCTAAGCAAAATGTCAGTGATGCAAATGCAGATTTAAATACAGCACAAAGTCAATTAGCGACTGCTAAGCAAAAACAAGCTGATGCTCAAAATTTAGTTAACAGTAAAGAAGCTGCAAAGAAAACTGCTGATAATAATGTTGCTAACGCTGAAGCTGCCGTTAAGAATAGTGGACTAGATGAAGCAAAACAAAATGTTCAAAAAGTTCAAAACGCATTAAAAGAAATTAAGAAAACAAATGCAGATAACGAATCAGTTTTGTCTAAGAATCAAGCTGCTTTAGCTGAAAATAATCAAAAGATAGCCACTGTTAATAATAATCTTGCAATGGCAAACAAGGCTGTAGTAGATGCTCAAAACAATGTTAATGCTAAGCAAAAAGCATTGGCCGATGCTCAAAAGGCTTTGAAAGACTTACAAGATCAAGTTGCTCAAGATCAAGCAAGCGGAGCAGCTGGATTCTTTAAGGCAATTGCTGACAATAAAGATAATTCTGAAAGTTTAAGAGAAGATGCTCAAACTGCTTATAATATCATCACTGGTCAACCAAATGCTTACCAGGATATCACTGTAGAATGGGCTAAGGAAGCTGTTAAATTAGGTCAAGAAAACGATTCAACTTCATTAAGTAATATAGAAAAGGCTCTTGGATACTATCAACATTGGATGACATATCGCGATAAGTATGGCTTAAGCCATCCATCAATTTCTTTGACAGCTGTGGCTATTGCCATGCTTAGCTCGGACTTTCAACATTACTCTGATGAATTTAATCATCCTAGTTTATTAACTAGTAAGTATGGTCCATTTTATAGCGATGAAGAAGATATATCAGCTGGAGAGGTTAACCCAATTGACAATTGGATGAGTGAAAAAGACGATATTGATAAATATATTGAAGCTCATCCAGATGCAGCTGCTTATAGTTTTGAAAGTACCCATCCTCTAACTCAAGATGAGTGGGAAAAAGATGTTGATTTTTGGAACGATAAACCAGTATATATTGGACACTATACATCCATGATTAAGCCAGATGCTAACTACGTTGGATTGGCTGGAAATGAATATGAAATTCAACCAATGATGAATAATGCAGATAGTATGGATGAAATTGTATTTAATCCAATCAATGGAATAGATTTTAATAGTTACCAAAACTTAGTTCAATCCTACTTGAAAGATGTTAAGCAAGAAGATAAGATTAATACCCTTAAAGCTAACGTAGATACTGCAAATCAAAACCTAGTTGCAGCACAAAATGCAGTTAAATCAGCACAAAATAACGTTCAGAGTCTACAAGCTAACCTAGCAGAATTAAACAATGGTTCTACTAAGATCAATAAGGCAATTTCAGATACACAAGCTGCTCTTGCTAAAGGCCAAGAAAATCTGGAATTCGAACAAAAACAACTAGATCAAGCAAATCAAACCTTAGCAGATGTTCAAGCTAAAGTTGGTACAAAAGCAAAGGCTTTGGATGATGCTAAAGCTGCCCAAGCTAAGGCAGCAGAAGCTGTAGCTCAAGCACAAACTGTTTTATCTGAAGCTACTGCTGCTGTTAAGGCAAGTCAAGCTAAGGTAAATGCAGCACAAAATGATGTTCAAGCTAAAGATAATAATTTAAAGAGTGTCCAAGCTGCTTTAGATTCATTGAATCAAACTTTGAACAATTTAGAAAATGCTCAATCAAATCTTTCCGCTGCTCAAACAGCTTTTAATAAGGCTAATGATGACGTAACTGCTGCTAATAAGGCAGTTAAAGCTCAACAATTAATCTTAGATACTTTGAAGGAATCTAAATCTAAAGCTGATGCACAAGTTACAAATGCATCAGAAGAACTTAAGAAGGCAGAAGCAGAATTAGCTGCTGAACAAAGTAAGCTTGAAGCTGCTAAGGCAAGGTTAGACGCATTTAATAAGAAAGAAACTGAAAACAGTCATAAAGAAAGTTCTAATGCTGAAAATCCTGTAACCCCAACCAACAAGCCTGACACTAGTCATGTTGTAAAACCTTCAGATAAAACTGATGAAGGTAACACTGTAAAGCCAACGGATAAGCCGGATTCACATAGTGAAGCATCAACAACTAATTCATCTGAAACTACTACAACTGCTCCTGAGTCAGATGTAAAGGATACTGATACTGTAGAAGGAAATGTTAAGTCTGATCTTAAGACTGACAATAAGTCTGAAGAAAAATCATCTACTGTTAAGATTGTTGATAATAGTGATAGTTCAGCCGTATCTGTTGTCTTAAACGGTTCAAATACTCCAGTTAAGACCTTTGGAGAAAAGACAGTTAACGGTACTACTTACTACAAAGTTAGTGCAAACCGCTGGGTTAAAGATGATAAAGCTCATGTAGTTGCTGTAACTGGTAATGTAACTACTAATAAATTGCCACAAACTGGTGCAAAGAATGAACTAATTGCAGCTCTTTCTGGATTAGCAGTCGCAGGTACTACTTTGGTTAGTTACCTTGGCATTAACCGTAAGAAAAAGAATAATTAATTTATAAAATTATATATCGATAGAAAAAGAGTTGATAGATCAACGTTGAAAAACGAGGATTATCAACTCTTTTTTATTGTCTAGCAAAACCGGTTCTAACTGAATATGCATCTGAAAAAATACGAGTCATGATTTGTAAGGGTAATCTAGAGCGTACCTCATAATCAGGAAAATAATTGGTTTTTGACATGTAGCCCATAAAAGTCAATGTCGAAAGCGAAGCAAGTTGTCCATTGGGATTAGTGGTAAAGGTAATAGTAGGAACATCATGACGTGATAAATTTTGTGCAGCTTCAACTAATTCGGGAGTATTACCATTTAAGCTAATAAAAATAACTAATGCATCTTCTTTAATTCTTTTGGAGGCCGTCCTAATAATATTTGGATCCGAATGAAATTCAACATACTTACCTGTTAATTGCAATTTAACCATAATTTCTTGTCCAATTGATTCCGATAGACCACGTGCAAAAATATAGACCACCTTTGCTTGTTTGGTCATTGAAATACTATCTTCAATGTTACTGTAGCTAAGATTATGGAGAGTGTTGTTCATTTCAATTTCATTTTTGGTAATCACACTCTTAATTTTATCGTCTGCATCATTTAAGACATCAAAATTACTATTGGAGCGATCCTGCAGTTTTAGTGACTCTCGGTAAGAAGTATAGCCACTATAACCCATTTTCTGCATAGTCCTGACGATTGTAGCAGTTGAAACATGAGCAAATTGACTTAATTTAACAATCGACATTTTAGCAATTTTTTGTGGATTTTTTTGAACTGTTTCCCACAAATGGAGTTCTGCATTACTAAGATCATTATTTTGCATGTATGTACCCTCTCTGTAAAACTTTACTACTTATTAATTAAAACGCTTTCAATTCAGAAAAACCTTACCATCTTATCTAAGTATACTAATAATGTAAGCGGTAAGAAAAGGAGAAAAGCTCATGATTTATACAATAACACTTAATCCAGCAATTGATTTGGTAATTATTACTAAAAAATTAGAGCCAAATATTGTTAATAGAACTGAGAACTTTGAGCTTCAACCTAATGGTAAGGGTGTAAATGTATCATTTATTTTGAAAAAAATGGGTATAGAAAATGTGGCGACCGGAATCGGAGGCGGCTTTACACTTGATTACATTACAGCAGGTTTAACAGAAAAAGGCATCAGCAATAATTTCCTTAAGGTTAAGGAACCGACTAGAATTAATGTCTTTACTCGGGTAATAGATCAAAATCGAGAATATAAAGAAGTAAATCCTGGTCCAGAAGTAAGTGAAAAAGTTCAAGAGCAATTTTTAAAGTATTTAAGGACAACACTAAAAGAAAGCGATACTTTAATTATTTCAGGAAGTTTTTCTAGAGGGATTAACCAAGACTACTTAGTTAAAATTGCCAAAGTTATGGCTGATAAAAAAGTAAAACTAGTAATTGACTCTAGTTCTAAGGCAGTTTTAGATACTTTGCCATATCATCCTTATTTACTAAAACCAAATGATCAAGAATTAGCTAGTTTTTTTGATTTAAATGAAAAATTGGATCAAGAAAAAATTATTAAACTAGCTAGAAAGCTGATTGATGACGGTTGTAAAAATGTTTTAGTCTCTCTTGGAGATTCAGGAGCGGCCCTCATTGATAAGAATCATGCTTATTTTGGTAATGCTCCTAAAATTTCAGTCATTAACACAGCTGGAGCTGGAGATACCATGCTCGGTACATTTATTGGAAAAAAAGAATTGGGATGTAACACGGTAGAGGCATTGAAATTTGCAATAGCTGCTGGTAGTGATACTGCGAGTCGCATGGGACTAACAGATTTTGAACTAGAAAAATATTTAAATGAGATTCATGTAAGTGAAGTTAAGTAATAGAAGGGATGAAAAAGATGACTCAATATGATTTAGTCGGAGCAACTGGGTGTGCAACTGGTGTAGCACATACTTTTATGGCTGAAGAAGCATTAGAGAAGGCTGCTGAAAAATTAGGGTATTCAATTAAAATTGAAACCCATGGTCAAACGGGTGTTGAGCATGAACTTTCACCAGAAGAAATAAAGAATGCTAAGGGTGTAGTGATTGCTTCAGATGTAGATGTTGATCCAGACCGTTTTGCTGGTAAAAGAGTGGTGATTGTACCCGTTGCCAAAGGAATAAAAGAGCCAGAGACACTAATTAAGGAAGCCCTAAATCCTGATACACCTATTTACAAACCTGGACAACCAGCTAAAAAATCTTCTACAGCTGGAAATAGCGCTGAAAATTTAGGAACTAAAATTTACACGTCTTTAATGAATGGTGTTTCCCACATGTTACCTTTTGTTGTAGCAGGTGGTGTGCTAATTGCTGTCTCATTTTTCTGGGGAATTTATTCTGCTGATCCTAAGAGCAGTCAGTATAATCAATTTGCTTATATGTTAAATACAATTGGTAGTACGACGATGGGATTAATGGTCCCAGTTTTAGGGGCTTTTATTGCTGAAGCGTTAGCTAAAAGATCAGGCCTAGTCGTTGGTTTTGCGGCTGGGATGATTACAAGTGTTGGCGGCGGTGGTTTCTTAGGAGCTATTATTGGTGGTTATCTAGCAGCAATTGTAGTTCTCTTACTTCAGAGATTGTTAAAACCACTTCCTGATAAAGAATTTAGAGGACTAAAGTCAATTTTTTTACTTCCAGTTTTAGGTGTATTCATTACTGGAGCAATTATGTTTTGGCTCAATGGACCAATTAAAGCAATTAATACGGGTATGATGTCCTGGTTAAAGGGATTTGAAAATTCTAGTCCAATTCTTTTAGGAATTATTATTGGTGTAATGTGTGCATCTGACTTTGGTGGACCAATTAATAAGGCTGCTTATGTAACAGGTACAGCCTTACTAGCACAAGGTAACTACTACTTTATGGCCGGTGTATCTGCTGCATGTATTGCTCCACCTTTAGCAACTGGCTTTGCAGTTTTATTAAATAAGAAGGCATATTCCAAGAATGAACGTACAGCTGGTTATGTTAATTTTCTACTAGGATCAACCCATATTACGGAGGGTGCTATTCCATTTGCTGCAAAGCATCCTTTATGGAATATTCCTGCATTTATGGTTGGATCAGCAATTGCGGCAGCTTTGACTTATATCTCTAAAATTCAAGTTCCAGCCCCTCATGGTGGATTTATTATTTTGCCATTAGTTAACAAACCATTTTTATGGGTATTATGGATCGTAATTGGTTCATTCATTTCAGGAATCTTATTAGCTTTGATTGCTGGTAGATTTGCAAAAAGAGAGCCAGAATTTGAAGATGACCCTGATCTAGATGTATTTGGTGAAGAAGAAAATGTCAAAAAGCCTAAAACTGTAGAAAAAAATAATGCTGTTACGGACTATAATCCAAATGATATTTTGGAAACGCAAAATATTGAAGTAAATGTTGATGTACCCAATAAAGACTCAGCTTTAAAATACCTAGCTAATTTAGCAGTGAAAAATGGGTTGGCTACTAGTAGTCAAGCTGTCTATGATAAGTATTTAGTTCGTGAAAAAGAAAATTCTACTGGAATGACAGATGGCTTTGCTATCCCGCATGCACAATCTGCAGCTATTAAACAGTCAGCTATGTTAATTTTAAAGCTAAAGAACCCGATTGAGTGGGATTCTTTAGACGGTCAAAAGATTGATACTGTAATTTCATTTTTGATTCCTGAAAAGGATAGTAAGAAGCACTTACAATATTTGTCTAATACGGCTAAATTGTTAACACATCAAGATTTCATTGAGAAACTTAAAAAAGCTCAGACACCAGAAGAAATTAAAAATTTGTTTACTAACAACTAAAAAAGAAAACTGCCAGAAATGGTAGTTTTCTTTTATGTTTAATCATAGACTAATAATTTTAATAATGATATCATTTATATAATTACTTATGACTTACAAGGAGGAATTTTATTAATGGCATTACTCAATGTACGTGGCGGTGCTGGTGATATTACTAAGCCCGATCTTAATGCAAGACCACAAGATAATCTTTACTTAGCAGTGAACTCTGAATGGATTGAAAAAGCAAAAATTCCTTCAGACCGTTCAAGAATTAGTTCTTTTGATGGTATTGATTTGAATATTGAAAAGAGCTTAATGCAAGATTTTGCGGATTTTGCAGATGGTAAAAAGAAATTGCCAAATGTTCCTAATTTTGAAAAAGCAGTTGAACTTTACAAAATTGCTAATAACTTTGACAAGAGAAATGAAGATGGGGCAAAGCCAATTAAAGCTGACCTTGAAGAAATCACTAGTTTACGTAATTTAACTGATCTTAACTTAAGAGCAGCTGATTTTTACAAGAATGCTTTTGACTTACCAATCAGTGTGTCAGTTGATGCTGACATGAAGGATACTAAAGTTCATGTTGTGTACTTTGGCGGACCTGGTTTATTCTTGCCTGATACTACTACCTACGACAATCCTGCAGCAGCTGATTTATTGAAGGTATTACAAGATCAATCTGAAAACTTACTTAAAATGGCTGGCTTAAGCGAAGAAGATGCTAAGAAGTATGTGGAAGGTGCATTGAAGTTTGATAAGAAACTTTCTAAGGTTCTTAAGTCAACTGAAGAATGGGCAGATTACCCAGCAATGTACAATCCAATGCCTTTATCTGAATTTGAAGATAAGTTTGATAGCTTTAAGATTGACAACTTCTTAAGTAATTTATTTGCTCAAAAGCCTGAGAAGATTATTGTCACTGAACCAAGATTTTTAGATCATGTTGAGGAATTGATCAACGAAGATAATTTTGATGAAATTAAAGGCTGGATGGTTGTTAAGTTTATTAATGGTGTAGCTGCATATCTTTCTCAAGACTTCCGTGAAGCTGCTTTTCCATTTAGTCAAGCTTTATCAGGTCAACCAGAATTGTCTTCTGGTACTAAGCAAGCTTACCGTTTAGCTAATGGTATGTTTAGCGAAGTAGTTGGTGTTTACTACGGTCAAACTTACTTTGGCGCTGAAGCTAAGGCTGACGTAGAAGATATGATTCATAAGATGATTGACGTTTATGAAAAACGTATCTCTGAAAATAATTGGCTATCTGAAGACACCAAGAAAAAAGCAATTGTTAAATTACGTGCTTTGATTTTGAAGATTGGTTATCCAGAAAAGATTGAAGAAATCTATGATCGTCTTCAAGTTGTCCCTGAAGCAGAAGGTGGTAGCCTTTACTCTAATGAAAGCGCAGCTGCTGTAGAATCAATTAAGTACAACCTTGAGAAATTAACTCAACCGGTTGATCGAACTGTATGGCTCATGCCTGGTAACTTAGTAAATGCATGTTACGATCCACAGAGAAATGATATTACCTTCCCAGCTGCAATTTTGCAAAAGCCATTCTATGACTTGAAACAATCTCGTAGCTTAAACTACGGTGGTATTGGTGTTGTTATTGCACACGAAATTTCTCACGCCTTTGATAACAACGGTGCTAAATTTGATGAATTCGGTAACTTGAAGAACTGGTGGACAGACGAAGACTTTGAGGAATTTAAGAAACGTACTCAAGCCGAAATTGATTTATTTAACGGCATTGAATATGGTCCAGTTACCTTGAATGGTAAACAAATTGTTTCTGAAAATATTGCTGACCAAGGTGGTTTGACTGCTGCTGTTGAAGCTAATAAGGGTGAAAATGGAAACATGAAGGAAGTATTTGAAAACTTTGCTCGTGTTTGGGCAAACAAGCAACTTCCTGAATCGATTAAGACACAAGTTTCAGTTGATGTTCATGCTCCTGGTCCTGAAAGAGCTAACGTTCAATCACAATGCCAAGAAGAGTTCTACAAGGCATTTGATGTTAAGCCAGAAGATGGTATGTGGTTAGATCCAGAAAAACGTGTTGTGATTTGGTAAAAAATAAAAACTAATTTTAGAATCAAATGGCGAAAGCTGTTTGGTTCTTTTTTCATTGTTTGCAAAAAGAAATTATTAATAATATTATGAATTGGTATTCTTATCACTTAAGACAATATTCTTAATTAGAAAAGGTTAAACATGTTAGAAAAAATAAAAACTAATAGATTTTGCCAATTCATCTGGCCATATTTATTAATCATCTTGGCTACAACCATAGTCATTTCACCACAGCTAATCTCACACACTATTTTAGCTAGTGATGACACTGCTGATACCTTATTTCACTATAGTCGCTTTTATGATGCAGGGATGCAGCTTAAAAGTGGAATCTTTAGCATTTTCCAAACTAATTTTACTTTTCAGCAGAGCGGAAGAATTATTAATGCCATTTATGGGCCGCTTTTCGCCTATTTTAACGGGATTTTAGTTCTTATTGCTGGTAATTGGTTTAACTATCAAGTTATCTTAGCCTATCTAATTTCTTTATTGGGTGCTGGGAGTATGTATTACCTCCTAAAGCAGGTAGGTATTAATAAGCTTTTAGCTACTGTAATGGGAATTATCTATATTAACATTGGGATGATTCCAGCCTTTATCAATCGTAGTTCTTTTAATGGGTGGGGCCAGGCGTTAATGCCGCTAGTTGTTTTATGCGGCGTTCGCATGATTTGCGATAAAAAACAACCAATTAACTGGATTCAGTTAATGATTGTGATGAGTCTGCTTATCCAGGTCCATGTCTTAAGTACCTTAATGGCAGTCTTGTTACTGATTCCATTCTTTATCTACTCTTTAATTATTAACAATAATTCTAAAAAAGTTTGGATACCTTTTATTAAGGCAGTTCTAGGAACCGTTGTCTTATCAGCAAATGTAATTGGTGCATTTTTAGTTTTAATGCCGACGAATCACCTTTCTGCGACTACTGAATTTGATTTGTCTCGTGGCGGATTGCGACCACATATGCTTTGGCATAACGAATATGGAACAGCATTTGCATATATTTTGCCAATTTTTGTTTTATTAATTATTGCGCAGTTTGTCTATGTTGTTCTGCACTATAAACGAGACAAGCTAAATACTTTTGTAACCATTTGGGGTACTGTCTTATTAGGCTTATCTTCATTTGTTTTTCCATGGGGACTAGTTCAAAGAGCTTTCCCAAGCTTAAAATCCTACTTTCAGTTTCCATTTAGATTAACAGTTGTGGCATATCCATTGATTTTACTAGGGATGGCTTTAACGGTTAACTACTTACTAAAAAAGGGAGTTAAGCCAAAAGCAGTTGGCATTAGCTTGGTAACAATTTTACTTTTAGAAGCAGCTGTGCCAAATATAATTACCAACCACATTTTCACAGTTGCTTGTCGAAAAGATGCACAAGTTCAAGTTGTCGCTAAACAATCAACCAGTGACAAAATGCTAGAAATGTTGAAGTGGCATTATTTACCAGACTATTTACCAACGAAAGATAAGTCGATTGACCAAAACGCAGCTTATCTATATAAAATTAACGTTGTTGAGCGATACCAAAAATTTGATCACCGAGTTACTAAAAATGGTGATTTAGTATTATCTTGGAAGGCTAATAAAGATAATAAGATAGTTTTACCTGTTGTGCTTTACACGCAAAGTGAACTAACAGTGAATAGTAAGAAATTCTCCGGTGCTAAAAATATAATTGGGAATCCAATTGTTAATCAAAAAGCTGGATTAAATCGCGCTATTTTACACTTTGCCGTGCCAAGCTGGTTCTATGTAATTAGTGCAATTTCATTAATTTCTTGGCTTTTAGTTATTGTATTTTTACTATGGAAAAAATTTATAAATAATAAAAACAATTAAAAGATATCGAAATCATATACAAAAGCAGTTCCTTAATAAGTTCAATTTATTAGGAAACTGCTTTTTGTTTGTATGGGTTATTTACGATTAATATCAATTTATTTTTCAATTAATACATGGCTATAGTTAACTTGTTATGTTATTATTTAACTGTAAGAATTGAAACCGCTTTCTATGGTTTCAGAGGAGGAAATTTAAGTTGAGTACACAAGAACGTTATTCTCATGATGAGTTAAGAAAAGCTAACAAAAAATTTAGTCGGGTTCGTTCTACTATTGAATCTGCCTTTTATGGTAACAATGTACACGAAGTAACTAGTGTTGCTGAAGCTTATAATTTAGCTAAGAAACAATCTGGTGTTATCGAAACTGACCTACCAATTTTACATACTAAAGAACTCGGTTTACCACAGGGTGCAAAGCAATTAGTTTATAATCACGGTAAAATCTTGGGTAGAACAGCAAGTGCGCGTCACTTTGTAGATGATCCAAAAGAGGATCCTGAAGCATTAGCAGGCAATTTACGTGAAGATATTTATAAGGGCCATGATCAGAAATTCTTAAAAGCAACAGTTTTAGTAGGATTAGATCCAAGCTTTACTGTTAAAGCACATATTATGATGCCAGAAGACCAAGCCTTTAACTTACTTTCGTATATCTTGAATTTCCACTTCTTTGATGAAGAAGCAGAAAAGATCTATAAGAAGTCGAAATTATATGATGAAGGAGATATTTACTTCTACTTTGATCCAAATACACAAGATGAAGACTATCAAAAGGGCTTTGGTGTCTTTGATGCTCCACATAACTGTGCTGCAGTCTTTGGCTTACGCTACTTCGGTGAATTAAAGAAGGGTACTTTAACTCTTGCTTGGGCTATGGCTCACAGAAACGGTTATACTGCTTGTCACGGTGGTGAAAAGTCATTCCACTTTAAGGATAAGGATGATAAAGTATTTGCTTTCTACGGCTTATCTGGTTCAGGCAAATCTACTTTGACTCATGAAATGTATGATGGTAAATATGATATTACTGTTTTGCACGATGATGCATTTATTATTTCTCGTGAAGATGGATCTTCAGTAGCATTAGAGCCTTCATATTTTGATAAGACGCATGACTATCCAGCAGGCCACCATGAGACTAAGTACTACACTACAATTATGAACTGTGCTGTTACTGAAGATGAAGATGGTAAGAAAGTTATTGTGACTGAAGATCTTCGTAACAATAATGGTCGTGTTATTAAGACACGTTATACTTCACCACATAGAGTTGACTATGAAAATGCACCAATCACTGCCTTATTCTGGATTATGAAGGATGGTTCTTTGCCACCAATCTTAAAGGTTGATGATCCAGTTCTAGCAACTACCATGGGACTTACTTTAGCAACTAAGAGAACTAGTGCTGAAAACTTACCAAAGGGCTTTGACATGAATACTTTGGTAATTGAACCATTTGCGGATCCATTCCGTGCTTACCCAGTATCTGGTGACTACTCAGACTTTAAGGAATTATTTACTAAGCGTGGAGCTTCTTGTTACATTCTGAATACTGATGCATTCATGGGTAAGGATATTCCAAAGGAAGTAACTAAGAAGCTAGTTGAAGATCTTGCTAACGACACTATCAAAGACAGTGACTGGAAGCAATTCGGTAACTTCAAGGGTGTATCTTACTTGCCAATTGAAGGCTACGAAGTTCACTTAGATGACCCTGAATATCAAAAGACTTTGGCTAAGAGAATGCAAGATCGGTTAGACTGGTTGAATAAGTATGATGAAGAACACCCTACTCAACCAATTCAAGAAGAAGCTAAGAAGACCTTGGAAGGTATTATTAAGGAATTAAATTAGTTAAACATAGTTAGAAATCCTCTTAAAAATTTTTATATTTGAACACTAAAAAGGCATCCCTTTTGGGATGCCTTTTTGTTAGCCATTAACTTGCCCTACTCTTTAAGTTCTCCTTCGGCTTGAAGCTTCTTTTTGATATCTTCAAATTTCTTAGGAGGGATGCGAGTAATATGTTGTCTTCTTTGATTTCCTAGAATCAATGGAACACGTTCAATGACTGTATCTGCATAATCTAAGCCAAACCATGAAGCAGGGTTTGAGGAAAGATTTTGAAGCCATACACGGGCTTCAACTAAGAATTTTTCATAACTTCTAAGTTGTGTTTGTGGACTAATTACATCGTTAACGATAACGAATGAGAAGTCACCAACATCTCTACCAGGAGTAGTAGTGTACTCTTGTGGTTGAGATTCAATAGTTCCATCTGCAATCAAGTCATGAACAATTTGACGCAAGTAAACATTCACACTAGTTTGCTGCTTAAAACCAAGGAAGAGCTGAACGTTAATAACATTCTTTGTACCATAAGTGTTAACAGCATATTCAGCAGTGAATGGTTCATTAGTTACGTTAACTGTTACAAACCAATATGCTCGTGCTCGCTTAGGACGTTTATCTAAGATAGAATAGAGAATTTCTCTCTTAATAAACTTATTGTATTTAACTTTTGCCATATAGACTAAGTTAGTTGCAAAAGTAGGATAATCTTCGTCGTGACTTAAGTTCGTCAACATATCAACGTATTCATCAAGACGGACATAAGCGTTACGTGATTCACGCTTGTCTCTAATTTTATTACCATAGTACCAAACGTACATAATGATACCGATGAATCCGGCAATAACTAGTGAAACGTAACCACCGTGCATGAATTTACTCAAGCTGGCTAACATAAACATTACGTCTAAAAAGCCAAAGAAAATTAAGAAGAGCCAATTCCAAATAGTATGAACGCCCTTCATTGCCAACCATTCATAGAGCAGAATTGTTGTCATTAACATTGAAATGGTAATTGACAAACCATAAGCTGCTTCCATGTGAGCTGAGGTTTGGAAGCAAAGAACAATTGCAATAGTCGCTGCACAAATCATTTTATTAACTGAAGGAATATAAATCTGTCCCTTTTTAGTGGAAGGATACATAATATTCATTCTTGGTAAAAATTTCAAACCACTGGCTTCAGCTACTAAAGTAAATGAACCAGTAATCAAAGCTTGTGAAGCAATAACAGCTGCAATAGTTGCTAAAACAATCGCAGCTAAACGAATGTTTTGTGGAATAATTTCAAAGAATGGGTTGAAATCACCATTTCCCGCATTGTAGTTAGGATTGTTTAAAATCCAAACACCTTGACCAAAGTAGTTAAGTGACAAACAAACAAAGACATATGGCCAGGAACCAATAATGTTTCCTTTACCAACGTGACCAACGTCTGAATACAAAGCTTCAGCACCAGTAGTAGCAAGGAAGATAGAACCTAAAATAAAGATTCCAGCTTTGTTGTAAGGACTGAATAAAAGTTTAATTGCGTAGTATGGATTAAGAGCTTGTAAAATTGAAAGATCCCCCATCATATTCATTAATCCAATTACACCTAAGAAGGTGAACCAGATAAACATGATTGGACCAAAAGCCTTACCGATAATACTTGTCCCCATTCTTTGAATTGAGAACAAAAGTAAAAGAATTACTACTGTAATCGCAATAACAGTTCCTTGAGTAGAAACTGGAACGTTACCATGACCAAATTCAATTCCTTTTAATCCTTCAATCGCAGTTGTAACAGTAACTGCGGGAGTTAAAGTACCATCAGCTAAAATTGCTGCACCACCAATCAAAGCAGGAAGGACAAGCCATTTTGCTCGTTTCCGGACCAAAGTATAGAGGGCAAAAATACCACCTTCACCATGGTTAGTAGCTTTTAAGGCAATAAAGACAGTTTGCAAAGTTGTTAACAGGGTAACTGTCCAAAGTACTAAGGAAATAGAACCTACAATAAAGTCGCGATTTACGTTCGCAATTCCGCCGTTTCCGGCAACAATTGATTTCATAACATATAGCGGACTTGTTCCGATATCTCCGTAGACAATACCAATAGCAATCAGTAAGCCTGCGGCTGATATATTTTTCCGTGTTTTTTCATTCATTATTATATTCTCCCAATAAATAGCCAAATAGCTAAATATTCAATAACGTAAAAAAGAATGCCGAAAAGACATTCTTTTTTTAAACATATCTATTTTCATCTATTTGCGCAAGAGTTGCAAGTATCTGCAGGCGATTAATTAAAAATATTTATTTCAATTTAGTTCTTTGAATTGATTTAATATTTTGTGAGCCTAGGATTAATGGAACTCGTTCAACTACTGTATCAGCATATTCTAATCCAAACCAAACAGCAGGATTAGAAGATAAATTTTGAAGCCAGACACGACTTTCAACTAACCACTTTTCATAAGTATTTAATTGAGTTTGTGGACTAATCACATCATTTACAATTACAAATTTAAAATCTCCAACGTCACGACCGGGAGTCGTGGTGTATTCTTGTGGCTGAGATTCGATTGTACCATCTTTAATTAGCTCGTGAACTATTTGTCGTAGATAAACATTAACTTTTTGCTGTTGTTTAAAACCTAAATATAGTTGAACGTTAATCACGTTTTTTGTGCCGTAAGTATTAATTGCATATTCGGCGGTAAAGGGTTCGTTAGTTACATTAACAGTGACAAACCAATATGCATGGGCCCGTTTTGGACGTTTGTCTAAAATTGAGTAGAGTATATCGCGCTTGATAAACTTATTGTACTTAACCTTAGCCATATAAACTAAATTTGTCGCGTATAAAGGCACACTATCATCATGACTTAAATTACTTAGCATGGAAGTGTATTCGTCTAAACGCACGTAAGCATTTTTAGCTTCGCGTCTATCACGAACTTTGTTACCAAAATACCAAATATACATAATTGCACCGATAAAGGCAGCAATAATTACTGTTACATAACCGCCATGTAAAAACTTAGCTAAACTGGAAATTAAAAACATACTTTCAATTGCACCGAACAAAAACAGAAAAACTAAGCGTAACAAGATGTTAACTTTTTTTAGAGATAGGTACTCAAAAAGTAATATTGTCGTCATTAGCATGGTAACAGTAATTGCTAACCCGTAAGCTGCCTCCATGTGTTCTGATGTCTTAAATAAAAAGACAATTCCGATTGTAGCAGCGCAAAGCATTTTATTAATAGAAGGGATGAAGATCTGGCCTTGTTCAGTTGAGGGATAAATAATCTTCATCCTTGGTAAAAATTTTAAGCCACTTGCTTCTGAAACTAATGTAAAAGATCCAGTAATTAAAGCCTGAGAAGCGATAATGGCTGCTAAGGTAGCTAAAATGATGGCAAAAAATTTCCACTGACTTGGAAGAGCTTCAAAGAAAGGATTAAAGTCGGTATTACCAGCATGGTAGTTAGGATTTTCTAAAATCCATACTCCTTGACCAAGATAGTTCAAGGCTAGACAAATAAAGACGTAAGGCCAAGAAGTCATGATATTGCCTTTTCCTACGTGGCCTACGTCTGAATAAAGTGCTTCTGCCCCTGTAGTTGCTAAAAAGACAGCTCCTAGGATTAAGCCACCAACCTTATTTGCTGGGCTAAACAAAATTTTGACTGCTAACACAGGGTTGAGAGCCTCAAGGAGCGACAAGTCATGACTTAGGTTCATAGCACCAGTTAAACCTAAAAAAGTAAACCAGATAAGCATAATTGGCCCAAAAGTTTTTCCAATTATACTAGTTCCCATTCTTTGGATGGAAAATAAAAATAAAAGAATGATGATGGTAATAATAAGAACACTGTTTTGATTAGGAACGGGAATATCATTGCCAAATCTCATGTTTTTAAGACCTTCAATTGCTGTCGTGACAGTAACTGCAGGTGTCAGTGTGCCGTCTGCAAGCAAGGCAGCTCCACCAATTAAAGCAGGAAGAACTAACCATTTGGCCTTTTTTCTAACCAAAGCATAAAGTGAAAAAATACCACCCTCACCATGGTTAGTCGCTTTAAGAGCAATTAGAACATACTTAACTGTTGTTAAAAGAGTTATTGTCCAAAGAATAAGAGAGATAGATCCGACTATATATTCTCTGTTAACACTAGCAATTCCTCCATTTTCATTCACAATTGCCTTCATAACATAGAGAGGACTTGTACCAATATCGCCATAGACGATTCCAATTGAAACTAAAAGGCCAGCTAGAGTGACCTTTTTTCGTACACCATTATTCATATTAAAATTTCCTAATAAAATAAAACGTAATGACATTTTAGATAAATAAAAAAGAATGTATTAAAACAATACATTCTTTTTTACTAGCACTATTTTGTTCCTTTAGGATTCAATATGCAACTAATAATTTGTGATTTTTTTATGAAAGAGTTTGTTTAATCTCGTTACGACGATCAGTGTACCATTTTTCCCAATCTTCGTAAGTCTTCATGTTTTGTGGATCTACGCCAGTTTGTTTTTGGATGTTGTTAAGCATATCCATAAAACGGTCTCCATGAATATTTAAAACATGTTTAACCAAGTTGCGACGGCTGAAAGCCATATTGTTAGTTAAGTATGTATTAATTTCGATAACATCATGATTACCATCATAAACATCCATAATTTCAAGATCGCTTTCGTCAAATTTTGAAATATAGAAGTTAGCAAATGTCTTTAAGTAATCTGGTTGTTCTTTAAATTCAGTAGCTGGCATTTCTACACGATTTGCCTCTGGCATAACTACTTCAAATTCTTCTTTTTCTTGAGTTTCTTCGGTGTTCTTCTTGTCTTCAGTCAAAGTTAAGAGCTCCTTTACTGTCTAGCTGTACAAAAATTCAATATAATCTTACATTGAATTACAATCAAAAGCAAATTTTATAGGGCTTATTTAAAGTTTTCTACATCTTGTTTGGTGTAAGAATCAATTGTAGTATGACCACTATTAGCAGCTGATCTCATGAAGTTAACTACTTTTTGATCAGACCATGAACTAGTATCAACGCCAATTGAACTTAGTTGATTACGGGTTTGAGAAATTACTCTACCAGTAACTGTTTGACCGTTAATCATCATACTATCATTACTTGAAGTTGATGAAGAATTAGTATTTGAATTGTTATTATTAGCTGTAGTGTTGCTGCTTGAGCTTGTTGCGCTAGATTTTTGACTTGCAGCATTGTTGTCTTGAGAGTTTGAGCTATTTGAATTACTTGAACTCTTGTTAGAGTTAGAACTAGTGTTGTTAGTATTACTACTGTTTGATGAGCTAGATTTTGAGTTAGAACTTTGCTTGTTTGAAGTAGTAGCTTCATCGTCATCATTAGCATCTAGGTTTTCAGTGTCAATGTCATCGTTAACATTTTCGCTATTTAATTTTGCATTAGCAACTTTACGTAAATGTTTAACGTTCTTCTTTACCTTCTTATAATACTTACTATTAATGTAAGGTAAGTCTAAAATTTGATCACAAGATTCGACTGCTGCTTGGTAGTCCCCGTCTCTGTAGCTTAGTTTAGCCTTCTTGTACAAAGGATTAATATCATTAGTGATATGATCTTGAACCTTGTCGATTGTCTTGTAGAGTTTAGAAGCTTGCTTAGTCATTACTGAGTAGCCATTGGTCTTGTTGGCTGCTTTATCTAATTCACCTAAGGCATCTTTAAATTCATATTCTCTAATTTCTTCTTGAGCATCCTTCATGTCGCCAGCTTGATCTGCATAAGCTTTTGATTCAGAAGTGGATTTTACATCATGTGCATCTTCAAATTTTTCTTCAGCTGTTTCATATTTTTGACTAGAAGCAGCATCTTTTCCTTGATTCATATAGGTGGTGTACTTGTCGGAACCACTATTAGATGAATTATTTGATGATGTGTTTGAACATCCAACTGCTAAAAAGGTAATGAAGAATGCCGTAATGGCAACTCCGAGTTTTGATCGTTTCATCATTTTTTCCTCCTATAAAAATGAATTTATCTTACTTAAATTATACCAAATTCACGTATGAAAAATTTGTTGAAAAAGTGGCACAATTTTTTGAGATAAATCGTTAGTAATAGTGTAAGGCAATTCACCGGTGCTGACTTACAAAAATTAATTATCAGTTTGACTATTTAGAGGTATAAAAATGGAATTTATTTTAAAGGATTAATCAGTTCAATTTACTTTTGCAGGTGAAAAATATAGCAATGGTAAGAAAAGTAGAATTTTAAAAAATGTTAAGAAGCAAGCTAGTGCTGAAGAAGTAATGAAAGTAGGAAATGCCTTATCTAAGTTGCAGAAAGATGATGGTATTAAAACTGCTAGACTAATTTCATATTCAGATATTCAAGCTTAAGAAAAACACATAAATAAAGAAAAATTTAGGAGAATAAAAAATGACTACTACTAAAACATTAAGACTTACATTTAAAAACGCTAAAAATAAGAAAGTAAATCTATCTTTACCGGATGCAGCAGAAAACTTGACTGAAAATGAAGTTAAGGATGCTATGAACGAAATGTGTGAAGCTAACTTATTTGTAAAGGAAGAAGTTGATCAATATCAGGCTCCTTTATCTGCTCAATATGTTGAACGTACAGTTACTTCTGTGTTTGATGATAGTGAAAAGAATTAGGACGATGTTTTTTGAGATAAGAAACTTGATTAAGTTATTAAATAAACTCTTAAAAGGGTAATGTTTCGGCATTACTCTTTTTATTTTGAGATGAAAGTATGTAATTTATGTTACTTTTTTATTTCAGAATGTTTGTTCGGTTGTATCTGGCAACTTGCCAAACTACAATAAAGGGTGTATGTAAATTGGAGGGAGTTTAAGTGATGAAAAAACGAACATTCACTGGTATTGCTACCGCGGCACTTATAACCACTGCCGGTATATCAGTTACCAACAACCTTAAACCAGATAATCCTTTAAAAACTGGTGAAGGTACTGTTCAAGCTGCAACCTATCAACAAGAATTTTTAGATAAAGCTATTCCAGCTGCTACTACCGCATCATCTAAGTATGGTACTTATACTTCAGTTATGCTTGCTCAAGCAACAGTTGAATCAGCTTGGGGTCAATCAGGTTTGGCTCAAGAACCTAATAATAACTTATTTGGTATTAAAGGCTCTTACAATGGTCAGTCAGTAAATATGAATACTGGCGAATACGGTAATGGTGGTTACTACACTACTAATGCCGGATTTAGAAAGTACCCATCATATACTGAATCATTTGAAGATAATGGTGCTTTATTACGTAACCAAAAGGGTAATTATTACTCTGGTACTTGGGTAGAAAACTCAAATAACTATGCTCAAGCAACTCAAAATGGTTTACAAGGTAAATACGCTACTGATCCAAATTATGCTAAGACGCTTAATAGTGTGATTGCAACTAATGGTTTTGACAAATATGATCCCGTTACACAAGTTGTTAACGAAAATCGTACAGTTGCACAAACAACACCAGTTATGAGTGCACCAGTTGATCCTAGTGTTGGTACACAAGTAGATACTGCAAGAGTTGGTCAAAACGTAAATGTTACTAAGTATATTACTTATAACAATGGTGTAAAACGTGCATTTATTGGTAATGGCTGGATTAATGCACTTGCATTTAGCCCAATTACTAATAACACTACTGCTAACAATGCCACTGCTAATACTAATAATAGTAATAAGCAAACTACAACTACTAACAACCAAGCTAGCCAACCAGTTAAGACTACAGTAGTGCAAACTCAACAAGCTAAGAGTCAAGCTCCTGCAGCTCCAGTTAAAGCAGCCACTGTTGAAACAAAGAAAGTTGCAGAAGTTAAAACTCCAGCCCAAACTACGACTTTGAATGTTAAAGCTGAAACTAAGGCAGCTCAGCCAGTTAAACAATTAGCTACTTCATTAGCAGCAACTTCAGTTAAGAAAGAAGAAGTTAAAAAAGAGGCTGTTAAGGCTGAACCAGCTAAGACTACGCCTGTAAAAGTTGAAGCTCCTAAAGCTGAAAATAAAGAAACTAACTCTGCACCAGTAGTTAAAACTCCTGAAGTTAAGACTACTAATACAGTTAAAAATGCTGAAACTGTAAAGAAAGAAACCACTCCAGTTGTTAAGGTAGCTGAAGTTAAGAAAGCTGAAGCCCCAGTAGTAAAACCAGCTAAAACTGTAAAGAAGGAAACCACTCCAGTTGTTAAGGTGGCTGAAGTTAAGAAAGCTGAAGCCCCAGTAGTAAAACCAGTTGAAACTGTAAAGAAAGAAACTACTCCAGCTGTTAAGACTACTCCCGTAGAAGAATCAGCTAAAGTAGTTGAAGCTTCAGTAGTAAAACCTAAGAAGGTTGAAGTTAAAGAAGTTAAGACCACTCCAGTAACTATTAGTGCTAAAACTGTTGTAAAGCCAACTGCTTCAGTTGAAAATGTTGCACCAGTACAAAGTTACCAAAGTGCTGTATCTACTGCAGCTGCAAATAATAGCTATGGTACTCAATGGATTAGTACTAATACTGCTCCAAAGGCTGCTTCTACTGTTTTGGTTAAAGTAACTAAGACTACCCAAGTTTTATCAGCTCCAAATGGTCAAAAATTAAACCAACAAGTTGAAGCTGGTAGTGCATTTGTAGTTATAGCTTCAAAATATGCTAACGGAAACTTATATTATGAAATTAGTAATGGTAAATGGATTATGGCAAAATATACTACTCAAGAAGCACAAATCACTGCAAAATCTGGTGTATTAACTATTAATTCTAAACCAGACTACGGTGTAGCAGTATGGCGTGTTCCAGGCCAAGATCAAATTTCAGGTAAGTTCTTGAAAGATGGTTCAAGTTGGAGATATTTCCGTGTAGCTAATGTTAACGGACAAACTTGGTACGACCTTGGTGGAAATCAATGGATATCTGCCAAGTCAGTACTAGTTCGTTAATTTATAAAAGATTAGATTGTTTCATTAAAATTTTTTGGAGGAGAAAGTTTTTTAATGCGTTCAACAAATAAGAAATTTATTAGTGCATTAGCTTGTGCTAGTGCTATGACAGCTTTAGCAATTGTAGATCCTATGGGAGTTACTAAAACTCATCAAGTAGCACAAGCCGCAACTGATACTGTACCTGCAAAGTCTACAGGTGTAGATATTTCAAGTTGGCAAGGTACCAACTTGGATCAACAAGCCAAATCTGGGGCACAATTTGCTGTCGTTAAAGTATCTGAAGGTACTAACTACCAAAACTCTAGAGCTCAAGGTCAAATCCAGAGTGCTGAACAAAATAATATGATGACTATGGGTTATCACTACACTCATTTTGGTTCAGACAGCAATCGAGCAGTTCAAGAGGGAAACTACGCAGTTAATTCAGCGCAACAAGCTGGTTTACCACAAGGCTCATACTTAGCAGCTGATTGGGAACAAGACGTTAATAATAATACTAACGGTAGTGTTGCAGCTAATACTAATGCAATCACTGGCTTCATGGATACTGTTCATGATGGTGGATACAACCCAATGCTTTATTCTAGTGAATGGTTACTAAAGAATAAGGTTGATACTAATAAGATTTCTGAAAAGTATCCAAATGCATTATGGGTAGCTAAGTACAAAACTAATGGTCGTGAAGATAATCCTGACTACAATTACTTCCCATCAATGGATAATGTAGCTATTTGGCAATATACGCAAAATTGGCGTGGCCAAAATGTTGACGGAAATGTTAATGTAGTTCCTCTTTCAAATAAGACTACTGCTGATAATAACGACACCTCAACTAACGCTGCTAATACCAATAATTCCAATGCTAATAACGGTCAAAGCAGTAGTCAAGCACCTGCAAATCCAATTATTAACAATAGTAATGCTACTGCTAAGCCAAATAATAATAACAGTACACAACCAGCACAACCAACTGAAACTAAGCCAGCAGAAAAGCCAAGTACAACCACTAACGTAAACAGTGACTGGACTAAGCAAAACGGTGTCTTTGTAACTGGCGGAGCAATTAACTTAAGAACTGGTGCAAGCACTGATAGCAAAGTCATTACTCAATTACCAGCAAACTCAGAAGTTAAATACGATGCTTACCGTACCATTGGTCAATACACATGGTTAAGACAACCACGTGCAAACAACGAATACGGCTACTTAGTAGGACGTGATAATGGTCAAGCATGGGGAACATTCAAAGAAGGTTCAGCAACCACTGCTAAGCCAGCCGAAACTAAACCTGCTAATAAACCAGCACAACCAACTGAAACTAAGCCAGCAGAAAAGCCAAGTACAACCACTAACGTAAACAGTGACTGGACTAAGCAAAACGGTGTCTTTGTAACTGGCGGAGCAATTAACTTAAGAACTGGTGCAAGCACTGATAGCAAAGTCATTACTCAATTACCAGCAAACTCAGAAGTTAAATACGATGCTTACCGTACCATTGGTCAATACACATGGTTAAGACAACCACGTGCAAACAACGAATACGGCTACTTAGTAGGACGTGATAATGGTCAAGCATGGGGAACATTCAAAGAAGGTTCAGCAACCACTGCTAAGCCAGCCGAAACTAAACCTGCTAATAAACCAGCACAACCAACTGAAACTAAGCCAGTAGAAAAGCCAAGTACAAACACTAATGCAAACAGCGACTGGACTAAGCAAAACGGCGTCTTTGTAACTGGCGGAGCAATTAACTTGAGAACTGGTGCAAGCACTGATAGCAAAGTAATTGCCCAATTACCAGCAAACTCAGAAGTTAAATACGATGCTTACCGCACAATTGGTCAATACACATGGTTAAGACAACCACGTGCAAATAACGAATACGGTTACTTAGTAGGACGTAATAATGGTCAAGCATGGGGAACATTCAAGGAAGGTTCTTCAACAGCAAGTAAGCCAGCAGAAACTAAGCCTGCTAATAAACCAGCACAGCCAGCTAACAAGCCAAGTACAAACACTAACGTAAACAGTGATTGGACTAAGCAAAACGGTGTCTTTGTAACCGGTGGAGCAATTAACTTGAGAACTGGAGCAAGCACTAACAGTAAAGTAATTGCAATGCTTCCAACAAACACTGAAGTTAAGTACGATGCTTACCGTACTGAAGGTCAATACACATGGTTAAGACAACCACGTGCAAATAACGAATACGGTTACTTAGTAGGACGTAATAATGGTCAAGCATGGGGAACATTCAAAGAAGGTTCTGCTAAAGCTACTAATACAGTAGCTAATAAGCCTGTTCAACAAACTACTCCTAAGCAAGTAACTACTAATAACAATGCTAGTTGGACTAAGCAAAATGGTACTTTCATTACTGGCGGAGCAATTAACTTAAGAACAGGTGCAAGTACTACTAGCCCAATTATTGAAACTTTACCAATTAATACTGTAATTAAATACGATGCATACTATCGTTCTGGTAACTATGTATGGTTAAGACAACCACGTGCAAATGGTCAATACGGTTATTTAGTTGGTCGTTTGAATAACCAAGCATGGGGAACTTACAGATAATTTGATAACAATTTTCAAATAGACTAAATACATGAAAGACATGATCCTAATGGGAATCATGTCTTTTTTGTCTTATAATAAACTATGAAAAAAGCATGGAGGATATAATTTTGATTTATACAGTAACCTTAGATCCTAGTGAAAGTGTAGTAGGTAAAGGAATTAATATTTCACTTATTTTGAAAAAATTAGGCATTGATTCAATTGCGACTGGAATTGTAAATCACAAAAATGTAGAGCAAGTAGCAGAAGAGCTTGATAGAGCAGAGATTGAGAATCAATTTATTGAGCAAACTCGTGGAATTAAAATTACTGCTAAAAACCAACAAAAATTATTGGATTATTTGAAAGTCTTAAAAGCTGGTGACATTTTAGTAATTGCCGGAAGCTTTGCTAAGGGAATAGATCCAGTTTATCTAACTGATTTGGCTAAAGTTGCTGATCAAAGAGCAGCTGCATTAGTAGTAGATGTTCCTTATGAAAACGTACTTGATATCTTACCAATGAATCCATTATTAATTAAGCCAAATGAAACTGAATTGAAGCATTGGTTCGAAAAAGATGACAAGGAAGTAACTACAAAAGAATTAATTGATATGGCTCATCGCTTAGTAGTCAAAGGAGCACAACATGTTCTGTTGTCCTTAGGTGCAAATGGTGCTGCAATTGTTAATATGATGGATGCTTTAATGGCACATGCGCCTGAAATTGAAGAAGTTGATAGTAGTGGTAGTGGAGATGCCTTACTTGGAACGTTCTTAGCTGGGATGCTTAAAGGATACACTCCTGTTAGAAATTTAGCTGATGCAATTGCTGCAGGGAGTGATACGGCTCAAAGTAAATGGCTTACTGATTTCAGAACAACCCCCGCACTTCAAAAGCAGGTTATTGCTAGAAGAATTACCTTTGAAGAAGCAGAATAAATAGAATAAGTTGGCTTATAAAAGCCGACTTATTTTTTGTTGTTTTTTAGTATAATGGTACTAAATTTACTATAAGGGGAAGAAAAGTGGATCTATCTATATTTATTGTTAGTTTAGCAGCTTTAGTAATTCCAATCGTTATGGCGCGATTTAGGATTAATGCTGTACCAACGGCAGTTGCTGAGATTGTGACTGGAATAATTCTAGGAAAAAGCTTATTAGATACCATAAAAATCACAAGCAGCGTATCGCTTCTATCAAATTTAGGTGTGATTTTGCTGATGTTTCTATCAGGTATGGAAATTAATTTTGATCTTTTTAAAAAGAAGGATTTACCTGAGTCTAAACAGAGTGAAATTAATCCAGCACGAATAGCAATTATTGCTTTTACTGCTATTACAATAACGGCATTTGCTTTAGCTTATATTCTAAAATTAATAGGCTTATTTAATGACGTTATGCTGGCTATGATTATTTTTATGACTGTAGCCTTAGGAGTGGTAATTGCAACTTTAAAAGAAAAAGAAATCTTATCTCGACCGATTGGGCAGACCATATTATTAACAGCCGTTCTAGGAGAAGTAATTCCCTTATTGCTGTTGACTATCTATGCTTCAATTAACGGTGGGAATGCTGGAAGATTATGGCTTATTGTTCTGCTTTTCCTAGTAGCAATTATCTTATTGAGACGATTCAAACAGCCGTATCAATGGTTTAATAAGATCTCTAAAGCAACTACTCAACTAGATATTCGATTGGCCTTCTTCTTAATATTTACCCTAGTAACAGTCGCAGAACGTGTAGGAGCAGAAAATATTTTAGGTGCCTTTTTAGCTGGGATGGTTATGAAGTTACTTGAACCAAGTGAAGCCACAATGGATAAGCTAACTTCTATTGGTTATGGATTCTTTATTCCAATTTTCTTTATTACTACGGGGGTTAAGCTGGATTTGAAGTCACTTCTGGCTAATCCAAATGCTTTAATGTTAATCCCAGTTTTAGTATTGTTCTTACTTTTAGCCAAATTACCTATATTTTTGGTTTATACACGAAATTTCAATAAACGTAACAGTCTTGCGGGTACATTTTTAATTATGACTACAATTACGATTGTACTTCCAACATTAGAGGTTGCTCGTAAGTTAAATGCAATTACTGAAACTCAATCAGATGCTTTTATTTTGGCAGCCGTAGTCGTATGTATCTTAGGTCCAATTCTATTTAATTCTCTCTTTAAATTAACTAAAGAAGATAAAATTAAGCAACGAGTTGTCATGATGGGAACCAATGTAATGACGGTGCCTGTTGCTCAGGAGCTTCATGATAATTGGTATGATGTATTATTAGTAACCCATAAAAAAGAAAACTATGATACTTATAAGAGCAAGGTTGCTAATTTGAAGTTAATTAACAGCTTAGAAGAGTCATGTTTAGAAAAGGCCGGTGTCTTTGACTGTGATATTTTAGTAGCTGGATTTATTGAAGATGACCTAAATCGTAAAATTGCCCGTTTAGCAAAAGAGCATGGTGTTCAAAGAGTTATTGCTAGTCAAGAGAGACCAAAGCCTGAAACAATTAAGAAATTAGTCAGTGAAAAAATTGAAATTTACAATATTTTCAATGTTCAGACTTCTGTATTAAGAGCTCTAATTGAATCACCTTCAATTTTGAGAATTTTAACAGATACTAAGAATGGCCTGTTTGAAGTAACGGTTAGAAATCATAAGTATGCTGGTCAGAAATTGATGAATCTAGACTTTATTGAACAAATGACTGTTAGTCGAATTTGGCGGAATGGTAAATGGTTAGTGCCACATGGAAATACAATCATTGGAGTAGGAGATCATCTAATTTTTACAGCTAAAGGTGAAGATGCAGAAAGAATTAGAGAAGAACTAGGTAGAAGAAATTAAATATAAAAAATGACAGGATTTTTAGTCCTGTCATTTTTGTTAACGTTGCTTTTTCGCTTCTTGTAAAACAGCTAGGGTATTTAGACTATGGGTAAAAGCTTGATCAGCAGCTGTAAAATCATGTTGATCAATAATCTTAGTGAATTCGATAAATTCAGCAATCATTCGATGAGAATACTTGTTGTGGTTAACAACTTTCGGCTCTTCTCCTAGTAATTGGATGCCAACTTTTGGCATTTCATTAGGATGGCCGTAAATAATGAGTGCACCTTTTTCACCTTCAATGGTGCTGACATTAGGTGAAAAGCTATCTTTAGCTGCAATTGAACTGGCTTGTTTGTCAGAATAGCCCAAGTGAAGGATGCCAGAAGTATCAATATTTTTTTGAATAGTTGGGAAATATTTAACAGAATCTGGCTTACCAAATAATTTAATAATAATGTGTAAGTTGTAGATGCCTAAATCCATTAGAGCCCCACCATCTTTTTTAGGATCGAAAGCTGGTTGAATGTCCCCTTCTAAGAAAGCATCATAGCGACTTGAATATTGAGTGTAATTAAGATTAACAACATGAATTGGGGCAATTTTAGCTAAGTTATCTTCAATGAATTTAAAGTTTTCTAAATAAATGTTAGTGATCGCCTCAACAATAATTACTTGGTTTTTATCAGCAATTTCTTTTAATTCACGTGCTTCATCAGTTGTAGCAACAAATGGTTTTTCACAAATGACGTTTTTTCCTGCTTCTAATGCGGCCTTGGCAATACTAAAATGCAAACTATTTGGAACAGCTACATAGACAGTATCGACATTAGCATCATTAAATAGGTCAGTATTGTTATCGTATAATTTTGAAATATTATACTTTTCTTGCAATTCAAGACCAATTTGATGGCTTCTTTTAGTAGTTGAAAGAGCCGCAAGTTCAAGATCTGGGATTTGATCAGCAATTGATAGAAAATCATGAACAATTTTTCCTGAGCCAATAATACCTAATTTCATAAGGTAATCTCCTTTAATTAAGTTTAAAATTTAATTTTTTAGCATTTTTAGTAACTGAGGAAGGTACGGTTAACTTTTTAACTTTATTAATGTCATAAAGATGTAAGGTGAGCGTACCTTCTTTCTTAGTATTATAAGTAATTTTATAGTACATATCAGTTAGTTGTTCTTTTCGATTAGTAGAAATTCTTAAATCAATATTTTTAACATTAGTTGACTGTGGATCGCTAGTGGGAGCGACAGTAGTTGCTTTTTGCATGCTTTTAATTACATCGCTATTATCACCCTTATAAGAAATAATATAGCCATTGAATCCGTTAGATTTAATGGTCATATGTTTAAAGGCATCGTCAGAAAATTGGGTGAAATCATGTGCGGTATAAAGCTTTTTATAGCCTGAATAAACTTCACTAAAGATGGCATTTTGTTTAATGTAATTCCATTGTTTCGTGCCATCACGGTGGTAAACATAGTCTTTGTTACCCCATAACTCAGAATTAGTATCAGACTTAGGGATGCTTTTCATGGTAATATGGATGGCATTATCTGGACCGACGACATAATTTGAATACATTTTTGACTTTGCATTGGTAGTTTTGACATTAACGCGTGCAGTAGCAATTTGGGTATTGGCGGCCGTAGTTAATGCATCTTTAACGCTTGGCTTATTAAATGCAATAATTGCGCCCCAAACTACTACGATTAGGATAATAATACCTAAAATTAAAGCGGCAATTTTGCCGCCTTGATTGTTAGAAAAAATAATCTTTTTATCTTTGATTTTATTTTTTTCCATCAGTGTATCTTTCTAAATGATTATTGATTATTTTGTTCTTCTTGTGCTTTCTTGATGTCTTCAGCACTAATTGCATTCTTTTGAATGTCAGAAGGAACGGCTAAATCACTGTGTTGACCTAATTGGTCGTAAGTTAGGTTCCAAGTGAAGTTATATTTTCCGCCAGCAGTATATTGGGCCTTAAAGGTCATTGATTCGACATTTTTGGTAGTTGGATCAATTAAATAAGTGATCTTAAGATTTTGAACTTGAGCTGATTTTACTAAGCGGGCTACCTGCATATTTTGAGAACCAGGAGTGTTCATGGCATCGATAATTAAAGGATTGACTGCATTCCATAGATTAGCGTCGGTACCATCAAAACTAATTTCATAAGTTCCATTTTTTCTTTGAACAGTGGCTTTTTGAGCTAAAGCTTTGTTAATTTTCTTAAAAGTTGCAGGATCGAATCTTTCCTTTACTTGATCAGGATCAAAAGTGTCTGCATCAATTGAGTTTTTAATCCAATGACCCTTGTTTTGCTCTAAAAGTAAGTACATGTCCCTCGTGGTAAGCCACATTTGTTCAGTTTGAGATTTTTTCTTTTGAGTTAAGGTATAAGTAAGGTTAGTTACATCACCTTTGTCTTTGAATAAACCTTCTGATTTTGACTTTTGGTTCATTTCATCAGAATTAGTAGTTTGAGTGAAGTGACCGTTAGCAAAGCTAGAATTAAATTTCGCATTGATTAATGAGCTTGCAGAAGGTTCAGTACTCTTTGTTTGTTTACTGTTTTTATTTGAACAAGCTGTAGTTAAAGAAACTAAAATTACTCCCAATAAAATTAGGAAGCTGAATTTTTTCTTCATAAAAATATATTCCCCCAATAAATGTATCTATCTTATTTTATTTTACTCTATTTTTGGCTGAAAAAAGCATTCTAAGAGCTTAACTTTAGTGCTTTTTAAGGACATTTAAAATATTGCGCAATTTACTGCCTTTAACTTGTAAGTTGCTTACTGCTTGGGTTACTTCAATGCAGCCAATATATTTACCATATTCATTATGAAGACTATAGAAGGAAATGTTAATTGGTTGTTTATTTTTGGTAATCATAATTGAAATGTTTTTACGCTTGCCGGCGTGCATTTGATCTAGAACTTCCTTAACATGCTTTTGACTGTGGCCGGGATGCACTTCAAAAACAGTCTTACCTATGTCTTTTTCAGTACGCTTAAATAGGCGATTCTCATTCATAGAGGACCAGACAACACGGTCGTTTTCATCTAAAACGTCCATTTCTTGTGGAATTGTTCTAAAAATTGCATTTAGCTGTTCAAGTGAGAGATGCCCACCATCTAACTTGATATTTTCCATAATTAAATACTTCCAATTCATCAAAATTAATATATCTATCGTTATTTTAACATTAAATATTTTGTGAATTAATCAAGCTTTTTTTCGTAATTCCTATGAAAATTTTGAATAAGCGTGTAAAATAGTTAGTGAAACATTGAATTTTAAAGGAGATACAGTTCATGTCGAAATTAGTTTTAATTCGTCACGGTCAAAGTGAATGGAACCTTTCTAACCAATTTACTGGTTGGGTTGATGTAAACCTTTCAGAAAAAGGTGTTGAAGAAGCTAAGAAGGCTGGTCGTTTAATTAAGGAACACGGTCTTGAATTTGATCAAGCTTACACTTCATTATTAACTCGTGCTATCAAGACTTTGCACTACGCACTTGAAGAAAGTGACCAACTTTGGATTCCTGAAACTAAGACTTGGAGATTAAACGAACGTCATTACGGTGCTCTTCAAGGTTTAAACAAGAAGGATACTGCTGAAAAGTACGGTGACGAACAAGTTCACATTTGGCGTCGTTCATACGATGTTTTGCCACCAGCTATTGATGACGATAACGAATACAGTCAAGCACATGACCGTCGTTACGCAAATCTTGATCCACATATCGTTCCTAAGGCAGAAAACTTACACGTTACTTTAGATCGTGTAATGCCATTCTGGGAAGATCACATTGCTCCAGATTTACTTGACGGCAAGAACGTTATTATTGCTGCACACGGTAACTCACTTCGTGCTTTAACTAAGTACATTGAAAACATCTCTGATGATGACATCATGGACTTAGAAATGAAGACTGGTGAACCAGTTGTTTACACATTTGACGACAAGTTAGATGTTGTTAACAAAGAAAAGCTTGACGACTAATTTTTAGTTCTTGAGTAAAAGAAGCTCCGACGAAAGTCGGAGCTTTTTTGTTGAGAGGGATAATCATGAGAGAAAGAATTGTAACATACCCAGCAATCTTTAAACCAATTGAAGATAATGTTTACTTTATTAGTTTTCCCGATGTTAAGGGAGCTATTACTGAAGGGCATGGACTAAAAGATGCTTTTGAAATGGCAGCAGATGCTTGGGGAACAATTTTGTTTGATGAAAAGAAATTGCCAAAAATGACTGATTCCGCTGAGATTAAAATAGAGGATCCTGGCACTTTTGTCACATTAGTATCGACTGATCTAACTAAGTCAGTAGCTAGCTTTGAAAAAATATAACTATACCTGCTAAGCTGGTCCTCCAAGCTGAGAAAAAGAAAATTAATTTTTCCAAAGTATTAACAGAAGTACTTAGGAAAAAATTGAACTATCAATAATTACCAGGCAAAGCTAAAATATATTAATGGTGACATTCCCTTAAAAATCTTATATAATTGTAAAAGAAAAGGAGATAGAGAGTGCGAGTCTCTACCTCCAATCGTAACTTAAGATGACTGAGTGTGTGGCTAATCCTTGTGATTAGCCTTTTTTGTTATTGCATAAGCAATTGCTGCACGGATTAGGAAAATACCCAATGCGTTTAAGACAATGCCGATAGCAATAGCAGCTATTATCAAGGCACACCAACACTCCAGCCTATCCAAATTATCATGGCTTCCACCTCCGTAACCTAAAATATATGTGAGGGGTGTAGAGCCATGAAAAGTTACTAAGCTCTTATATTAGCTATCTATAAAAGCCTAGTAAAAATTATATCAAAATATGAATTGAGAATTTGTAGTATTAAACACAAAAAAAAGACATTCCATCAGGAATGTCTAAAGTGTGACTATATGTTTAAATTTTGATTTAACTAAGAACTAGTTTTATAATTTTACCAACTAGCTTTGCGCACACCAGGAAGTTGTCCCTTGTGTGCTAATTCTTTAAAGCGTAAACGTGACATACCAAACTTACGCATATAACCATGTGGTCTACCATCATGTAAATCACGGTTATGGTAGTGAGTTGGGTGAGCATCAAGCGGTAATTTTGCTAATGCTTCTACGTCACCAGCTTCTTTTAATTCATAGTATTTCTTGATTAATTCACGCTGCTTAGCAGCCTTAACGATTTTGGATTTTTTTGCCATATATCTTTCCTTTCGAATATAGAGTATAAAAAATAGTTTAATTAAGAATAAAAAAGGACTAATTTGAGCTAACTTAAAGTAAGTATATTGTATTAAATTATTAATAATTTGTCAAAAAGAAAGTATTTTAAAAAGAATTAGTTTAAAATAAGTAATGATTGATTAAAGAAGGGAAAATAAGCCGTGGGTATTTTTAAAAGAATACTTCATAATGAAGACTTGCGACAGCTAATAATTTATGTATTAATTGGTGTGTTAGGATTAGGTGTTGACTTTGGAATTTTTGCCATTCTAACTCACTTTAAGATGCAAGTCGAAGTAGCTAATTTTATTTCATCATCTTGTGGGTTGATCAACAACTTTTTCTGGAATAGTTTTCTTAACTTTAAGGTTCACGATAAATTATTAGTAAGATTTATTTCCTATTATTTAGTAGGACAAATTACAACTTTGTTTACAACTGTCTGCCTATTTATTTTTGTAACTCAACTTGGCTATAATCAATTGATTGTAAAGGCTGTTTCTACATTTATCGCTACCTTGATCCAATTTGTAATTAATAAGTTACTTACCTTTAGAAAAATTAAAACTACTAAACCAAAAGTAGACGTTAGAAAGTAATAAGAAAGACTGTTAAAGTATGAAAAAATTATCAATTATAGTTCCTTGTTATAATGAAGAGGAATCTGTACCACTTTTTTATCCCGCAGTGAATAAAGTAATGGATACTATTCCTGATCTAGAACCAGAATATTGGTTTATTAACGATGGATCGAAGGATAATACCCTAAAAGAAATTAAAGAACTACGCAAGAAGGATCCAGAGCATGTACACTTTGTTTCATTTTCAAGAAACTTTGGTAAGGAATCCGCTCTTTACGCTGGACTTCAAGCGGCAACTGGAGATTATGTGGTTGTAATGGATGTTGACTTACAAGATCCTCCTAAGTTCTTACCACAAATGTATGATCTAATTAAAACGGGAGAATACGACTGTATTGGAACCCGTAGAGTGGATCGTACCGGAGAAGCTAAATTTAAGTCCTTCTTAAGCGATATGTTTTATAAGGTGGTTAATAAGATCTCTGATACTGAAATCGTACCAGGAGCTCGTGATTATCGAATGATGACTCGTCAAATGGTAGACGCAGTTTTGAATATGCCTGAATACAACCGTTTTTCAAAGGGGATTTTCTCTTGGGTTGGATTTAAGACCAAATACTTAGACTATCACAATGTTGAACGTGTTGCTGGTGAAAGTGACTGGAACACTTGGAAGTTATTCAAATATGCCATGGATGGGATTGCCGACTTTTCTCAGGCTCCGCTTAACTTGGCTGTCTGGATTGGTACAGGATCGTTTATCTTATCACTTATTGGATTGATAGCAGTGATTATCCGTCGTGTGCTTTACCCAGATTCAAGCATTTTTGGTTGGGCTTCAATGGTATGCATTATATTGCTTCTTGGTGGTCTACAACTTCTCTGCATTGGTATTTTAGGTAAATATATTGGTAGGGTATATATTCAAGTTAAGAATCGACCAATTTATATTATTAAAGAGAAAAAATAAACGTAATAAAAGACCGAAGTTCACGTGGAGCTTCGGTCTTTTTTGATAACAAAAGTTAGTATTCTTTAAGTTAGACTTGTTTATGATTGTACTTCTTCCAAAAAAATCCCTCCTGTATTTAATTTCTAAAAAAGCGTCGCTGATCATACTAACAGAAAAAATTTTTTCTCGTAAGTAATTTTTTTGGAGATTCTAAATTTGAAAAGTGCGATAATTTGAACAAGGGAGAATTTACGAATGAAAAAATTAACAAAAGATATCTGGATAAAGATTGCTCTATCTCTTCTAGGAGTTTTGGCTGCTATTTTGGTCTATGTACCTAACTATGCTCTAGTTGATCAAGGGCTCAAAGGTAGATGTGCTATCTTTTTTATTATTGCGATAGTTTTACTTTGGCTACCAATGGAGCTAAAGAGCAGTATTTTTGCACTTAATTTTTACTATGAATTAGGTTTGATTTTGATTATTGTCTTTTTCATGACTAATCAAATGGCAATGAATTTTACTATTGGTCTAGTGATTGCTTTGCTTTTACTAACTTGGATTGGAATGGTAATTTTTAAAAATAATTTAGTCATGAAGCAAAAAAATAGTGAGCTTTTAATCATTAGACTTGTCATGATGCTGGTTTTAGCATATTTAGCCTATATCAGCGGCTTTGCAGCTCTTATGGGAGCTGAGATCTTTACAGTACAAGGACAAACTTGGCTACTTATTTTGGGTTTTGTTCTGTGTGTATATTATCTCGTCTTAGCAGGAAGTATTTGGCAACCATGGTTTAGAAGATGGACTTCTTGGATCATGATTTTAGTAGCAGTTGTTTTGCATATGTTATTTGCAAGTGCCACCTCTTTAAATATTATCTTTTTGCCTTTAATTGGAGAGGTTATTTTACTTATTCTAGCTTGGCGGAGTAACAGAATTTTAATGAAAAAGAAAAGGATTTCATAATTAGCTCTTGTCAGACTGTATCGATCCTTGATAGAATTAATTGTTTAAAAATTTAGGAGAGATACAAAATTATGAAATATGTTTATTTGTTTTTACCAGCAATCGGCTGGGGACTTATGCCCTTAGTTATTGCAAGTGTAAAGAATAGTACAGTTTATAATCAAATCGTTGGTACTGTTGCTGCTTCATTTATTTTTGGCGCAATTGTAATGGCAATCATGCATCCAGCAATGAGCTGGTCACTCTTCTTGCTTTCTGCATTAGGAGGAGCTTGCTGGGTGATTGGTCAAGTTGGTCAATATATTTCCTATGAAAAAATTGGTGTTTCTGAAACTATGCCAATTTCTACCGGGTTACAATTAATCGGGGTTCCTCTTGTTGGTGTGCTTGCTTTTGGTGAGTGGAGCAGTCCTCAAGCTAAGCTATACGGTTTTATTGGAATCTTAGTTTTGATTATTGGGGTTGTTTTAACTTCATTTACTGACCGTGGAACAAGCGAAGGAAACAAGTCTAATCAAGTAAGTACTATTATCTTGCTTGTTTTAACTTCACTTGGATATATTACTTCAAGTTCTATTCCAAAGGCCTTACATGGAAACAGCGTTTCTATTTTCTTTGGTCAAACTTTTGGTATGTTAGTAGCTGTATTTATTTATACATTGGTTACTAAGAATTTACATGTTTGGAAAGAAAAATCTACAGTTCAAAGTGGTGGGGCAGGTATTCTTTATGCAATTGCCGCATTAGCTTACATTCTTTCTGTTCAAGATAACGGAGTTAACATGGCTTTCGTTATTTCTCAACTTTGTGTAGTGATTTCTACTTTAGGTGGCTTGATTTTCTTACACGAAAAGAAAACTCGCAAAGGCTTGATCTTTACCATTGCAGGCCTAATTTTAATTATTGGCGGTGCAATGTTAACTACATTATTCTAAAGAATGAAAAAAGGCATCCCACGTCTGGGATGCCTTCTTTGTATCAACTTGTCCTAATTCTTAAATCATTTTTAGTATTAGAACACATTTAATTGTATTAGAACTAAATTAAAAGTCAAGTTAAATACATAGAGCTTTTTAACAAATAAAAAAGTATTTAGAGTTAAATAACAAGTAAAGAAATATAGAATTCAATAATAAATTATATGTTATCGCTTACAGTTGACATATTGAGTATAGCGTGATATTTTCAAAATGGGATTGGTCGAAATTGTTTAGGAGGACAATGGATGCTAGCAATTGAAAACAACCAGTTAAAGGTTGAAATTAATGAGGTCGGCGCTCAACTTACTCATGTAGTTGATAAGACTACGAATGCCGACTATATCTGGAATGGGAGTGAATGGGAAAGACATGCTCCGATTCTTTTTCCGGCAATCGGAAAATCGAATGACAATAAATATATTTTAAATGGAAAAATATATGAAATGAAGCAACATGGCTTTGCACGTGATTATCCTTGGACAGTTGTGGACAAGGGGGATGATAGAGTAAGTTTAACTTTAACTGAAAATGAAGAAACTTTAACTGTTTATCCCTTTCACTTTAGTCTAATGGTTACTTACACGTTAGAGGCTAACCAATTAAAGGTAGAATTTTTAGTTAAAAATAATTCAGAAGAAACGATGCCTTTTGGTCTTGGATTCCATCCAGGCTTTAATGTTCCAATCGCTGGAGATGAATTGGAATTTTCTGATTATGAAGTTTCATTAAGTCCAGAAGTTACAGAATTAACTCAATTCCAAATTGATCCTATTCCATTTAGAAATGGTAAAGTTATTCCAGTACCTAAGGCAGAAAAGAGTACATTACCTTTATCATATTCAGAATTTGATAATGGGTTGATTATTATTAACAATCCTGGATTAACTGGAATTGTATTATCGAGTGCAAAATCTGACCATCAGATTTCTTTAACTTTAGAAGATTTTCCATATGTGGCACTTTGGACAATGACAGATCCAGAAGCTAAATTCTTATGTATGGAGCCTTTTGCTGGACTACCTGATGTTAAAAGTGACGGATTAACTGATTGGATGAAAAAAGAGGGAAATAACTTCTTAGAACCAGATGAAAGCACACATTTTTCAACGACAATTACTTTAAAATAATATAGAAAGAGGGAAGCAATAAGTTTTCCTCTTTTTTTACTAATTAGTTAAGATTTGTCATAATTAAGTTTTAAGAATGTAATTTTGCTATAATATCCTTGTTTTAAGAAAGTTTGAGAAAGAATATTATGGATAATAAGCCCCAAGAACCTATTCACTCAAGAGTTGAGTTGAATAGAGAAAAACATAATAAGAAAAAAAAGGTCCACATTATTATTGGGATAGTTTTATTTTTGTTTTTAGGACTTGGAATTTATGCAAGTTCCGTTTATTTAAAAGCAAAAAATGCTTTTGATAAAACTTATGATCCTAAAACGGCAGTCAAGCAAGATAGCTTTTCTGGTAAAGAACCTTTTAATATTCTGTTGTTAGGGACAGATACAGGAGCTTTCGGCAGAAAAGAAGTTCGTGGAAACTCGGATACCATGATTTTAGTGACCGTGAATCCGGCCAAAAAGAAACTTTCTTTAATGTCTATTCCGCGTGATACGATGGCCCGGATGATTGGTACGGACAATTTTAGTGTGCATAAAATTAATGCAGCTTATAATATTGGCGGAGCAAAGATGGCAATGCAGACCACAAGTAAAGTTCTCAATGTGCCAATAAAGTACTATATTTCGATGAATATGGGCGGCATGCGGAAGATTGTTGATGGTGTTGGTGGCGTTACGGTGACGCCACCATTGACCTTTACTTATGATGGCTATACCTTTACTAAAGGAAAAACAGTTCACTTAAATGGTAGTCAAGCTTTAGCTTACTCTAGAATGCGCTATGATGATCCTAAGGGAGATTACGGTCGTCAATTGAGACAGCGTGAGGTCATTATGTCCGTTTTAGAGCACGCACTATCCTTTAATACTCTCAAAAATTTAGATTCAATTTTAGGTTCAGTGTCTACTAGCCTGAGGACAAACTTAACTTTTGATTCAATGGTTAAGATTAGTAAAAACTATCGTAAATGTACTAATAATATGTCTAGTGACTACTTACATGGAGTAGGCGCAATGATTGGAGACGCTTCGTACCAAGTAATGTCTGATAGAGAATTACAAAGAACTTCAAATATTGTGAGAAATGATCTTGGGTTAGATTCGATGGATATTGATAATAATGAAACCTATCAAAATTCAATGAATTCTCAATTTGATTGGAACAGTGGTGACTCTAATCAGGTATACTACATATATGATCCGTATACGGATGAATTATGGAATGGAGATAGGGCGTACTAATGGATGAATTTGTCTCGCTAGTAATAGGATATTTCCTCGGAAATATCCTTTTTGCTATGATTGTTACAAAAATATTTTTGCATAAAGATCCGACTAAATACGGTTCTGGTAATCCAGGAACGGCCAATGTCGGAGCAGTTTTTGGTAAAAAATGGGGTATTCTGACTTGTATTGGTGATTTAGCCAAAACTTTAGCTGCTTTGTTAATTGTTTACTTTATTTATCATGGTAATCGTCTAGATTTGTCTTTTGCAGGTCTTGGAGTGGTTTTAGGACATTCTTTCCCATTTTGGAATCATTTTAAGGGTGGTAAAGGAGTAGCAGTCACTGCATTGTGGATTGTCTTTTTTGATTGGAGAGCGGGCTTAATTGCTTTATTAATTGGCCTATTTTTAGTCATTATTATGAAGAACCTTACTATACCACCGTTGGTCTATATGTTAGGATTCAGCATTTTTACTTGGATTAATTTTGGCTGGGAACAAGGGTTAATCTTTTTAATTGCTACCTTAATCATGATTTTTCAATTTAGAAAAGATATTGTCGATTTCTTTACTGGTAAGGGTAAGCGTGTGGATGTATTAGTCACAATTAAGAAAAAGTTAGGGATATACAAATGAAATCAGTATTGAAAAAGACAATCCAGTGGATTTTACTTATAGTTTTACTGCTGGGAATATTAATTCAAACCTTAGGCTTTTGGAATTATAATCCGCCAACCGTTGCTGGCCGAACTAAAATCGGTTTAATGATTGGTTTAGTAGAGCTAGCTGTGATGGTTTGGTATGGGATGAGCTACGGCAATAAGGAATACAGTTTTAAGGAATCAGTTAAAAGTTGGCTTGAAGGAGTAATTACTTTAGTCATCTTTTATCTTGTTTTCGTTATTTCTTTACCGCAATTTTTCTCAGCTTGGAACTTATGGGGAATCTTCTTTCCCGTTTTAACAAGTACATCAGCCTTATTTAGTGGGATTATTATTTCTTTATTCTTTCAACCTTTTATTTTTAGGCTGCAAAATAAGTTAAGTACTAAGCAAAATGTTTTGTTATTAACTACAATTACAATTTTGATCTTTACCTTAAGTGCAGGTAATTCGCTTTTAACTAGCTATAGTATTTTTGGTCTCTATTTGGTATTGCCTTTTGCTTGGGGAATGCTTATTTCAAAAATTACTGTATCTAAAAAGTTAATAGCTGGTTTAACAGTTGCGACAGTAATTTTGCTTCCAGCAGTTTATTATTTCACTATTCAATTAATACCGATTCAGACTCCACAAGCTGTTGTCTTCACCCAGATGAATATGTCATGGAATACGAGCTTGTTAATGAGTCCGTCATCACCATTAATGATCTTATTTGTAGTAACTGGTGGATTGCTTTTTAGAAAATGGTTGGTAGATGTATCACATAGTGCATTATCTCTTTTAATTCCTGCAATTATCTTTGGGACCACTGCTTACGGAATGACTTTATGGAAGGAAAAGCTTCAATTATTACTGGCTCCTGTTAGTAAAAAAGTCACTTTTCTCTTAATTTTGTCCTTATTGATTGCAAGTTTTATTATTAACTTTATTTTTAATAGATTTGTTCTTTCAAACAAGCATGTACAAAACTTCCTGAATAAATTTACTGGTACAGATTTAAATGATCTTCTTAATCTATTAAACAGCGGCTTGAATTTCCTTAAGAAGCATAGGCCAATAATATGTCTCTTTGCATATTTTATGGTTGTAAGTATTATTGGTTTCTTTACATTTAAGAGTAATGTTAACGTTACGTTGACTTATATTTTTACTAATAGACTTGGCACTGTCATCTTGTCCAGTATTTTTCTTCTAGCGTGTTTTGAAGTCTTTTATGTACTTACCAAGCGCTTCTGGGTAGCAGCAAGTATTCCGACTATTTTAGGGCTAGGAATTGCGATTGCTAACGGCATTAAAATGAGCTTGAGAGAAGAGCCCGTTTATCCAACCGAAATTGGTGAAATTGTTAATTGGAAGACCTTAATTCCAATGATGGGGACAAACAATTTGATTTATATTTTAATTGGATTGGCTGTCTTAATCGCTATAATTGTCTTTTTAGAAAAGAAGTTTCCAATTACCCTCAAGCGTAAAAAATCAAGTTGGGTAAAATTGGTTATTAGCCTCTTAGTTTTAATTACACCTTTGTGGTTTAACGATGAAAATTCACCGATCTATTATATTTCAAAAGGTTTTGATAATAGTCCTAACTTTAGAAATCCACCAGATAGCACGGGGGCTAACGGCTCAATTCTGACTTTTCTAGACTTTATTAAAGTGCCGATCATGGATAAGCCAGCTAATTACTCAGAAAGTTCCATAAAAAAAGTAGTTGAAAAATATCAGAATGAAGCAGTAAGCATTAATAAGACGAGAAAGAATAAGTTAAGTGATCAAACACTTGTCTTTAATCTTAGCGAAAGTTTTGTTGATCCAAAAGAATTCCCAAGTGTTAAGATTTCTAATGATGTTCGAGATCCAATTAAATATATTCGAAAGTTGATGACAACCACTACTTCTGGCCACATGCTTAGTGCTGGTTATGGTGGCGGAACTGGAAATATGGAATATGAATCCTTAACTGGATTTAACATGGGAGTATTTTCTACTGCAATCACGCCATACACGCAAGTGACATCTCGTTACAAGTTTTATCCAACAATTGGGATGGACTTTAAGTACAGCAGTGCCTTACATCCATTCAATGGTACATTCTACGGCCGAATTGATAATTATCGTCGTTTTAAATTTAATAAATTCGCGTACTTAGGCTCGAAGTATAAGATTTATGATAAAAAGACTATCGGAACTAATCCATATTTATCTGATGAGACAGCTTATCAAAATGGTTTGCGACAAATTAATAGTCAAAAAGATGGTCAGTTTATCAATTTGATTTCAATGCAAAACCATATTCCATATGGTGACTATTATTCTCCAAATGAATATAAAGAAAATGTTAGTGGGTCTCTGATTTCTGACGAAAATACTAAAAATAGTTTTGCTGCCTACACTAAAGGTATTGAATACACAGATAAGGCTGTGAAAAAGTTTATTAAACAGATTGATAAAATCAACAAGCCAATTACCCTTGTATTCTATGGTGACCACTACCCAGCAATTATTGATCAGACACAATTAAACAAGTATCCGGTAAAATTACATGCAACGAACTACTTTATCTATTCAAATAAGTATGCCCGTGAGCATGGTGCTAAGAGTAAAATCAAGCCAAATAAATATGTCTCAACAGCTTCCTTTATTCCAATGGCTTTAGAGCAAACTAATTCAAAAGTAACAGCTTATCAAGCGTTGCTTACTAAGATTTATCAAGAATTACCTGCTATCACTATTAACTATTCTGGAGATGATGGCTTTGAATTAATCGATCAAAATGGTAAGCAAGTTTCTGAGAAGAAATTAACTAAGAAACAAAAAGAGTTACTAAAGGATTATCAATTAATTCAATATGATATGTCTGCAGGGAAAGGATACAGCTTAAAGCTTAAGGGCTTTTATAAATAAGCAGTTGACTAAATAGACATTCTCCCTTATGATCATAGGTAATAATAGTAGCAACTTAATTCAGTGTTCAGAGAACTAGCGGTTGGTGTGAGCTAGGCAGGTTAAGTGAGCGAAGTACATGGTGGGGTAGTTTCCGTATCAACTATATTTAAGGCGCATTAGGCGTAAACGTGGGTGGTACCACGGCTAATAAAGTAATTTAGTCGTCCCTAGATTTCGAAAGAAGTCTAGGGACGTTTTTGTTAGGAGAAAATTTTATGGCAAAATTTGATATTTTAGAAGATTTAAAATGGCGTGGAGCTATTAATCAAGAAACTGATGAAGAAGGCTTGCGTAAGTACTTAGCAGAACATGACGATTTGGCTCTTTACTGTGGAACTGACCCAACTGGAGATTCACTTCACATTGGTCACCTTATTCCATTCATGATTTTGAAGAGATTCCAAATGGCAGGTTATCACCCAGTAATTTTAATTGGTGGGGGAACTGGTGCAATTGGAGACCCATCCGGTCGAAAGACTGAACGTACTCTTCAAACAGCTGAGCAAGTTAAGCACAACGAAGAAAAGTTAACTGCTCAAATGAAGAAGTTATTTGGAACTGAAAACTTTGAAATTCGCAACAATGCGGAATGGCTTGGTAAGATGAATTTGCTTGATTTCTTGCGTGACTACGGTAAGTTCTTCCAAGTTAACAACATGATTAATAAGGATGTTGTTGCTAGTCGTCTCGAAAACGGAATTTCATTTACTGAATTTTCTTACCAAATTTTGCAAGCTATTGATTTCTATCATTTGAATAAAGATAATGGCGTTCAAATGCAAATTGGTGGTAGTGACCAATGGGGTAACATTACTGCCGGAATTGACTTGATTCACAAGCTTGACGGTTCAGATCGTCCAGCATTTGGTTTAACTATTCCATTAATGCTTAAGGCTGATGGTACCAAGTTTGGTAAGTCTGCTGGTGGAGCTGTGTGGCTTGATCCTGAAAAGACGAGTCCTTACGAATTCTACCAATTCTGGATTAATCAAGATGACCGCGATGTAGTTAAATACCTTAAATACTTTACTTTCCTTAGTCGTGAAGAAATTGAAGATTTGGCTGAAAAGACTGAAAAAGAACCTTGGAAACGTGCTGCTCAAAAGAGATTAGCAGAAGAAGTTACCAAGTTTGTTCATGGTGAAGAAGGATTGAAAGAAGCTCAAATAATTACTGAAGCATTATTCTCAGGTAATGTTAAGAGTCTGTCAGTTCCTCAAATTGAACAAGCTTTGAAGAATGCTCCAAGTGCTGAAGCAACCCATGAAGCTAAGAATATCGTAGAATTTTTGGTTGAAACTAAGATTGAACCTTCTAAGCGCCAAGCACGTGAAGACGTTAAGAATGGTGCGATTTACGTAAACGGCGAACGTCAAGATGATATTGACTTTATCATCGAACCAGATAGTGATTTTGATGGAAAATATGTAATTATCCGTAAGGGTAAGAGAAAGTATACTCTAGTTAAAATTAAATAATAAATAAAAATTAAGGACTAGGAATGTAAAAACGTTCCTAGTCCTTTTTGCTATAATTAAATTGATATCTGCCGTTTTAGCTCAGGAGGTAGAGCACCGCCGTGGTAAGGAGGAGGTCCTCAGTTCAAATCTGGGAAACGGCTTAGTGAATAATTTAGTAACAAAAAAATTCTAGGGATGGTCAAAAAGGCGATCCCTTTTTATAATTGTTATAAATAGTATAAATAATTTATGAAAGAAGAATTAATATGACTCATGAACTTACGCTAGATGAAATTGCAAAATTTCAACAAGATTATCAACAAAATAAGCAAAATAAAATTGCTGAATTGGCTGTTGTGAATAACGGTGTGCAAAAAGCAAGTTTCAACGGTGAGGGTATCCGTGATTTAAATCGAACTTTCTCAATTGAAATTCCAACTGATAATGTGACCGACCAAAAGCAATCAGGTCGTTGTTGGTTGTTTGCGGCTTTGAATGTTTTACGTCATAAGTTTGCCAAGCAATATCATACAAAGAACTTTACTTTTTCACAAAGCTATCTTTTCTTCTGGGATCGAATTGAAAGAGCAAATATTTTCTTTAATCATATTCTAGAAACTGCGGATAAACCTGTGGATGATCGTACTGTACATTTTTACTTACAAGCACCTGATACCGATGGTGGACAATGGCACATGGCTATTTCATTAATTAGAAAATATGGCTTGGTACCAACTTATGCACAAGACGAAAGTTTTACAGCTAATAATACGGCGGCTTTTAATCAAGCATTGAATATGAAATTACGTGAAGATGGATTAGTTTTACGCAAACTTGCTCAAGCCGGTAAAAATGATGAAATTGAACAAAAACGTCAAGAATATTTAAGTGAAATTTACCGTATGGCTGTAATTGCTTTTGGACAACCTGTGCAAAAGTTTGATCTAGAATTTAAAGATGACGATGGAAATTACAAGTTAGACCAAAATATTACCCCATTAGACTTTTTCCACAATTATTTTGAAGATGACTTAGATGATTACGTAGTACTTTTTAATGCTCCAGATCATGAGTATGATAAGCTTTACGCTTTTCCATTTGAAGATAATGTTGAAGGCGGTAGCCCAGTTAGATTTTTGAATACAAAGATTGAAAATCTTAAGGAAGCCGCAATTAAGCAGTTAAAAGATGGAGAAACAATCTGGTTTGGTTGTGATGTAGGCAAGCAAAGTGATCGTCAAAAAGGAATTTTAGCCGCTGATTTATATGAAACTGATACGATTTTTGGTATTGAAACTAAGTTAAATAAAAAAGAACGTCTTCAAACTGGTGCTAGTGGTTCAACTCATGCAATGACCTTTGTGGGTGTGGATGTAGTTGATGGTAAACCTCGTCAGTGGAAAGTAGAAAATTCCTGGGGAACAAAAGTCGGCGATAAAGGCTACTTTGTCATGGATGATAAATGGTTTGACGAATACTTATTTAAAGTTGTAGTTAAGAAGCAATATTTACCAGAGAAACTAGTAAAAATTGCTGAAAGCGAAGCAACTCCTGTTCCTTGCTGGGATTCAATGGCTTAATCGAAAAAGGACTGATAATAGCTTAAATTGCTACCTATCAGTCCTTTTTTGCTTTGCAAAATATTCAAAATGAGAGATAAGATAGAAAATTAATTTTTTATTTAAAAAATATTTACTTTTTTCATAAAATAGTGTTTAATAAAACTCATATTAATTTAATGAAAAATATTTTTGGAGGGGAAAATATGAAAGTTAAAAAAGTATTTGCAGCGGTTTGTACTGCTACGCTTGCCGCTGTTGCCCTAACTGCTTGTGGCAAAAAGGATAATAGTGCTTCAGGTGATCAAGCATTAACTTGGATGGAAAAAACTGAACTTCAAACTATGGATATTTCTAAAGCTACGGATGAAACCAGTTTTAATCAATTAAATAATGTTTATGAAGGATTATATCGTTTAGGAAAAAATTCTAAGGTAGAAAATGCTTTAGCTACAAAAACTGAGGAAAGTAAAGATGGAAAACGTTGGACCTTTACTTTGAGAAAAGGTGCAAAGTGGTCAAACGGTGATCCAGTAACTGCTAAAGATTTTGTTTATTCTTGGCAAAGAACTGTTGATCCAAAAACTGGATCCCAATATACTTCTCTATTTTCTGGAATTGAAAATGCAGATGAAATTACGAAAGGAAAGAAATCTCCAAGTTCTTTAGGAATCAAGGCTGTTGATAATTATAAATTAGAAGTGAACCTTGAACACCGGATTCCATACTTTAAATTATTGATGGGCTTCCCATTATTCTTCCCGCAAAATCAAAAAACTGTTGAAAAATCAGGTAGTAGCTATGGTACTGCTTCTAAGTATCAAGTTTATAATGGACCATTTGTTCAAAAAGGATGGACTGGTTCAAACTTGAAATGGAAGTTAGTTAAAAACGACTCATACTGGGATAAAAAAGATGTTAAGTTGAAGAGGATCGATTACTCAATTCAAAAGACACCTACTACGGCATATAACTTATATCAATCAGGTAAATTAGATGCTGCAGTCCTTGATGCACAGGGAACTAAGCAATTGAAGAATCAAACTGGATATACTATTCGAAAGAAAGCAAGTACACAATACTTAAGCTACAATATGGCTAAGAGACCAGAATTTAAAAATGCTAAGTTACGTCAGGCTATTTCAATGGCAATTGACCGTAAAGCTTTAGCTAATGCACTTGGTGGTGCAAACCAAGCAGCTAAAACTTTTACTGCACCAGGAATTGTAGATGTTAATGGAAAAGATTATGTAGATTACGTTGAAACTCCAAAGGCAGAAGCGTATATGAAACATAATCCTAAGAAAGCACGCGAATTGTATAAAGAAGCCCTTAAAGAGCTTGGAAAGAGTAGTTTGACCTTTAACTTACTTGGATACGATGATGATACAAGTAAGAAGGCTACAGAAACCCTTCAAAGTCAGTTAGAGGATAGCTTGAAAGACGTAAATGTACATGTTCAAAATATTCCTAAGAAGACTGCAATTGATAGAATGGTTTCCGGTAATTTTGATGTTTCATTCTCTGGTTGGAGTGGAGACTTTGCTGATCCTATTACTTTCTTAGATCTTGAAACACCTGATAATGCAATGAACTTTGGTAAGTGGAATAATGAAAAATATAATGACTTATTAGCTGATTCTAAGACTACCGGTGATGTGAATAAGCGTAATAAAGACTTAGAAAATGCAGAAAAGATTTTACTAGAAGAGCAAGGCGTAAGTCCTTTATTCCATCAACAAGAAGCATGGATGGTAAAACCATCAGTTAAAGGTGTTATCTACAATGGAGCTGGAGCATCTTACAACTTTAAGCATGCATACGTTGCAAAATAAGTAATAAAAAATCGAAGATTATAAAATCTCCGATTTTTTTATTAAATATAGCATTAAAAAAGTATGAATTAATGAAGGGCAAAAGATGAGTAAATATATTTTAAAACGTGTCTTTTATATGATCTTAACTTTGTTTATTGTGGCAACGGCAACTTTCTTTTTAATGAAAGCCATGCCGGGGTCGCCTTATGCAAATGAAGCAAAAATGACACCAACTCAAATTAAAATCATGAATGAACAATATGGTTTGAATAAACCTATTTTCGTTCAGTATTTAATCTATTTGGGTGGAATGTTCAAAGGGGATTTTGGAACTTCTTTCCAATATGCAAACCAATCAGTGACTAGTTTGATTTTGCCACGTTTGGCAGTTTCTATGCAATTGGGCTTACAGGCCATGGTTGTAGGAGTGGTATTTGGTGTATTACTTGGAACTTTAGCTGCTGTAAAACAAGGAACCTGGGTGGATTCTACTTCAACTGTTTTAGCCATTATTGGAAGATCAGTTCCTAACTTCGTTTTGGCTGTTATTCTTCAGTATTATATCGCCTTAAAATTGGGTTGGTTTTCAATTGCGGGTTGGGGTTCATTTTCTCAATCTGTTTTACCTACTATCGCTTTAGCAGTTGCTCCAATGGCTGAAACAGAACGTTTTGTTAGAACTAGTATGGTAGATAACATGAATCAAGATTACGTTGAGCTAGGGCGTGCTAAGGGATTGAGTAAGATGGAAGTTGTGCGTGGACATGTTATGCGTAATAGCATGATTCCAATTGTAACCCTTCTTGGACCGTATACTGTTGCCTTAATGACGGGTTCCATGGTTATTGAAAATATTTTTAATATTCCTGGTATTGGAGAACAATTTGTTAAATCAATTTTGACTAATGATTATCCAACAATTATGGGTGTAACTATGATTTATTCAATTGGTCTAGTAGTAGTATTACTGATTACTGATATTATTTATGGTTTGATTGATCCACGGATTAGATTACAAGGAAAGGAAGGATAAAGAATGAACGAAGAATTTAATGTAAGTCCTGCGGACTTTGAAAAATTAACCCCTGATGAAGTTCAAAACAATGAGAATATTTCAGGACCTTCCTTATCCTTTGGTCAAAATGTTTGGCTACAATTGAAGAAAAAGAAATCAGCAATCATTTCGGCAATAATTATTATTTTGATGGTAGTTATCTCATTTGGATCGACGCCATTCATTAATAATAAAACTTTAGTAAAATCTCATCCTCAATATGCTAACTTACCAGCACGTGTGCCAGGAATGAGTGCAATTAATGGTTTGAATGGAAAACTAAAGCAGGGAGATAAATGGGTAGATGTCTATGAACAAAATCATATTCCCAAAGATAAATATTTCTTTGCTGGTACAGATTATTTAGGACGACCTTTAGGGCAGAGAATTATTTATGGAACTAAAATTTCATTAACTGTAGCTTTTGTGGCAGCTCTATTCGATTTAACAATTGGGGTTTTATATGGAATTATTTCGGGATGGAAAGGTGGCGGCGTGGATAACGCCATGCAACGAATTATTGAAATAATTTCTTCGATTCCTAATCTTGTTATTGTTGTTTTGATGTTGGTTGTATTGAAGCCAGGAATGATGTCAATTATTTTGGCAATCGCTATTTCTTCTTGGACTACCATGGCACGACAAATCCGAGCTGAAACTTTAACTTTAAAAAACCAAGAATATGTTTTAGCTGCACGAAATTTGGGTCAATCATCTTGGAAAATTGCACTAAAGCATCTAATTCCTAATTTATCTAGTTTGATTATCATTCAAATGATGTATACCATTCCGACCGCTATTTTCTTTGAAGCATTTTTAAGTTTTATTGGAATTGGTATTTCTGCTCCTCAAACTTCTCTTGGCGTCTTGCTTAATGAGGGACAGAAGAATTTTCAATTTTTACCATATCAAATGTGGTTTCCAGCAATTGTTTTATGCGTTTTGATGATTGCCTTTAACTTATTAGGTGATGGATTAAGAGATGCATTAGATCCCAAGAGTAGAAGGTAGAAAAATGACAGAAAAAGTTTTAGATGTTAAAAATTTAGAAATTGATTTTCATACGTACGCTGGAGATGTAAAAGCAATTCGAAATGTATCTTTTCATTTGAACAGAGGAGAAACGCTAGCGATTGTAGGTGAATCTGGTTCTGGTAAGTCAGTAACTACGCGAACAATAATTGGATTACTAGCTCAAAATGCTGAGATAGTTGGTGGGGAAATTGATTTTCATAATAAAAATTTGCTGAAAATCAAAGAAAGAGATTGGCGTAAGATTCGTGGAAATGAAATATCTATGATTTTTCAAGATCCAATGACTTCATTAGATCCAACAATGAAAATTGGTCAGCAAATTGCTGAACCGTTAATTAAACATAAGGGAGCAGGCAAAAAAGAAGCTTGGAAAAAAGCCCTCGAAATGATGAAAGCTGTAGGAATTCCTGATGCAGAAAAAAGAATTAACCAATATCCGCATCAGTTTTCTGGAGGAATGCGTCAGAGAATCGTAATTGCAATAGCTTTAATCTGTGAACCTGAAATTTTACTAGCGGATGAGCCAACAACTGCGTTAGATGTAACAGTTCAAGCAGAAATTCTGGATTTAATGAAAGATTTGCAAAAGAAAATTGGTACATCAATTATTTTCATTACCCATGATTTGGGAGTGGTTGCAGGAATGGCTGATCGCGTATCTGTAATGTATGCCGGAGAAATATTGGAATATGGGTCAGTGGATGATATTTTTTATAATCCGCAACATCCATATACTTGGGGATTAATTAATTCAATGCCTACGCTGAAAAGCAAAAAATTAGAATCAATTCCAGGTACTCCACCCAATTTATTAGATCCTCCTAAAGGAGACCCTTTTGCTCCCCGCAATAAATATGCAATGAAAATTGATCTAGAAAGAAAGCCGCCTTTCTTTAAAGTATCGGATGGTCATTACGCTGCTACATGGTTATTGCATCCAAGTGCTCCTAAAGTTACTCCTCCAGCAGAGATTATTCGTAGACAGAAAAAATTTTCAGAAATGAACAAAAAATAGATAGGAAAAAGCGATGACAGAAAAAAATAAGATTTTAGAAGTTAAGAATTTAAAACAATACTTTAAAGTAGGTCGATCAACTGTCAAAGCTGTAGATGATGTCAGTTTTGATATCTATGAAGGTGAAACTTTTGGTTTAGTAGGAGAATCGGGCTCTGGTAAGACGACTACTGGACGCAGTATTTTGCATTTGTATGAACCTACTTCCGGTGAAATTATTTTTAAAGGAAAAGATATCAACAAACTAAAAGGTAGAAAAGAAAAAATGCAATTTCGGCGTGATGCTCAAATGATTTTTCAAGACCCATATGCTTCCTTAAATCCGAGAATGACTGTCGAAGATATTATTGCAGAAGGATTAGATATTCACCAAGAAGTTAAAAACAAAGCTGATAGAAAAAAACGGGTTTATGAGTTATTGGATTTAGTAGGTTTAAACAAAGAACATGCATCACGTTTTCCTCATGAATTCTCTGGTGGGCAGCGACAAAGAATAGGAATTGCACGAGCTTTAGCAATTAATCCTAAGTTTGTTGTAGCTGATGAACCCATTTCTGCATTAGATGTGTCAATTCAAGCACAAGTGGTTAATTTAATGAAAGAATTGCAAGAGAAGAAGAAATTAACATATTTGTTTATTGCTCATGATCTTTCAATGGTTAAATTTATTTCTGATAGAATTGGGGTTATGCGATTTGGAAAGCTATTGGAGGTAGGAACTGCAGATGAAGTATATAATCGTCCATTACATGATTACACAAAAAGCTTGATATCTGCTGTTCCAATTCCCGATCCCGACATTGAACGTCAAAGACAGAGAATTAAATATGATGATTCTAAGGTTGAATCGAGGAAAGACCGTTCTTTACATGAAATTGAGCCGGGACACTTTGTGAGATGTGCTGACGATGAAGTGGATTACTACTTAAAAGTAGCAAAAAGTTATGTATAAATTAAAGATCTATTGGATAAAAGTATCTGGTAGATCTTTTTCTTATGTTTGTTAAAATTGAATTAATTAAAGAAGAAGGTGCAGCATGAACATTGAATTAGTTAAGCAATTTACTAAAGATCATCTAAAAGGTGAAAAAACAGGTCATGATTACTACCATGGACAAAGAGTGGCAAATTTAGCCACAAAAATGTATCTAAGTGATTATCCAGATGCACATAAAGACAGCAGAATAGTAGCTATTATTCAGACAGGAAGTTATTTACATGATACAATCGATGAAAAAATTTGTGACAATCCTGATGAAGTTATAGACGAAATCAAAGAATTATTGCCTAAGGGTGGCTTTACTTCTTTAGAAATAGAAGATATTTTATTTACTATTCAGCATATGTCTTTTTCAGCTAATATTGAGCATCATTATCACCTTCCTTTGAGTGGACAATATGTGCAAGATGCTGATCGGATTGAAAGTTTAGGGGCAATCGGAATTGCTAGAGCATTTACTTATGGTGGTAAGCATGGAAATAAGATTTATGATCCCAAAATTAAGCCTGAGAAGCTAATAAGTCATGCTCAATATCGCAACCATGTAGAAACCACAATTAATCATTTCTATGAAAAATTATTTGATCTAGAAGACCTAATGAATACGCCTGCTGCTAAAAAGGAAGCACACCGGAGAACTGAATATATGCGTGAGTTTGTTCAAGAATTTATGGATGAATGGAATGTATAATTGAAGAAAAAGAGATTTGTACCCGTATTGATACAAATCTCTTTTTGGTATATATTATATTTTATTTTTACTAAGCTAGTGAATCCCAAGCAGGAAGTGGAGTTGGCTTGCTTTCTGCAAGTTTCTTTTGATCTTCAGTTAAGAACTCTTTTCTAACAACCACTTCATAAACAAATTCGTCAAACCACTTATCGCTCATTGTGAAGTAACCTTTACGGCCAGATTTTTCACTCCATGAGTTTTCAACTTTCCACTTACGGATTTCACCCTTATCTAAGTCAACACCAACTAAAGTCATAGCGTGGCTAACTTCGCCTTCACCAGTAGCCAATCTTTCTGCCTTAGTCATATAAGTATCAACATCAAATAATTCATCGGTCTTGTATAATTCAGTATCTAGGTAACCAGTCTTACGATCCATTTCTTTCAAGACATCATTACCAAACCAAACACTTTCACCATCTTTTAGTTGTTTAATGGCAGCTTCTTTTAAGTATTCGATTGGAACATTTAAGAAAGTAATAGGGATACCACCATTAACATTGTCTTCAAATGGAAGAGAGTAAAGTTTGCCATATTCATGATCTGGCGCATTAGTTAAGCAAACATAATCATTGAAATTAATATCCCAGTACTTATTGAAAAATTCAACTGGAGTTAAGTTTTTATCCAAGTGAAGTTTTTTCTCATCATCGCGGTACTCTAAGTCAAAAGTCTTAGGAGGTTCGCCAACAGCAATTGCAGTCATGCGATAGATTTCACTTAGAAATTCTTTGCGTTTCTTTTCAACTTCTTCAGTTTTACCTTCTTGAACTAATTTACGTAAAACTAAAGCATCTTTTCTTTCTTTACGAGCTAGCGCATCAGATAAACCAGCTGTATGATTAGTATTAAAACTTTCAGGCATTGCATTGGTTGGGACAACACCGTATTTTTTCACTAAGGAAGCAGCCATTGCCCATTGACCACCATCTGCACCAGCAAAATTCATATATGCCTTAACTGTGCGATCATCTAAGGGCTTATCTGCAGAATCAATAATTGCATCATAGAAAATATTAGCACGTTCAATCTTATCCCAGAAGAAGTTATATGCTTGAGATAAGGTGAAGTTCTTAGCCTTATATTTTTTACCAAAATCATGGCGTAAAGTATTTAAGGTCGCAAATAACCAGCAACGACCTGATTGCATTTGGTTGGTAACATTATCAGTTTCTACTTCGACAGAGAATACATCGTTTAGACGGTTAGTAACTGCTGGATTAAATGAAGCTTCTAACACACCAGATCGCATTGCTGCGCGAGAAACTACTTGATTACGTGAATTATCAAAGTCACTACGGAATTGATCAATTTCTTGTAGGGTTAATTCGTGAGACATAGATTACACTCCTTTAATTTTTTTATCATGTTTTTCATTATATTTACTATACAGCAAATCACAAGTTAATACACTAATTTTATTGAATGAAAGTGACTTTCATGAGTATTTTAGGTGTGATTCTGAAGTATAATATTGATAACAATATCGGAGGGAAGAACTATGAAAAAGAATATTTTTGTATCAGGAATTACCCTAATGACAATGCTTTTAGCTGTAGGTTGCAGTAATAATGCAAGCCAGTCTAACACTAATAATGAAGCTAAAAGTACTAAGACGAGCCATAAAAAAAGCCACAAAGCTAAAAAACATACAACTAAGAAAGATAAAACTGATATAGATACTGATAATTCAGAAACTACCAGCTCAGATAAAAAGACTGATAAGAGCAGTGAAAATTCCAAGAGTAGTACTAGTAAGAAGACCAGTCAGAATGGCTCAGCAAGCTCTAATTCGTCTAATTCAAATGAATCAAGAAACACAAATAATTCAAATGGTTCATCAAATTCTTCAGCATCTAATACTCAAAATAATAGCGGTCAAAGTGCTGCGTCAGCTAATAACTCTTCAGATGCTATGTTTAATAAAATGGTTTCTAATACGATCAAAGAAAACGGCTATTCAAGTAACTATGGACCGGATAATTTTACTTTAATTGATGGTGGCAATGGACAATATTCTTTAGCTGAGAAGTCAACTGGAACAATTGTTGGTCATTACTCTGTGAAGAATGGTGATCTTTACAAGCAAGATGTGATTACTGGAAATGATGTTAAGGTTAAATAATGGTTTATTATCAGAAAATGACGCCTGAAGGCTATCAAGAAATTCAAGACGAGATAGCCCGTTTAAAGAAAGATCGGCCACGGAGAATTAAAATCTTACAAGAAGCTCGTAGTATGGGAGACTTATCAGAAAATTCTGAATATACTACAGCTAAGATGGAATTAGGGCATTTACAAAGTCGCTTGCGCTATTTAGATAAGCAATTAAGATATTCAGAAATTATTCAAAAAGATGAAAGTGGAACTATTGATTTAGGATCAAATGTTACTTTACTTTTTGATGGTGACGATGAAGCTGAAAAGTATCGGATTGTTGGTAGAATGGAAGCAGATTTAGCTAAGGGGAAAATTTCCTTTGATTCGCCTTTAGGACAAGCCTTAATGAAGAAAAAAGCTGGTGTAACAGTAACTGTTGAAGCGCCAGCTGGAAACTACGATGTTAAAATTATCGCGGTAGATTAAAAGACATCTCGCTTATACGGGGTGCCTTTTTCTTCTCTAAATAATTTATTCAATATTAATTGTATTTTCCTTATCTTCTTCAGTTAACTTTGGTAAGGTAATGGTTAAAACGCCATTAACGTCTTTTGCGGAAATGTCTTTAGAGTCAACATCAGGAATACGATAACTTCTTTGAATGTGACCAACGCTTCTTTCACGGTGAAGAACGTTGCCATTGTTATTGTCTAAGTTATCGAATGAATCCCGACTACCTGAAACGTTTAGAACACCATCTTTATATGAAACTTTGATGTCTTTCTTATCCATTCCTGGCATGTCAACCTTAACAATATAGTCCTTATCAGTTTCTGCTACATCAGATTGCATAATGTTCTTGATGGAACTATCGTCAAAAAAGTCTTTTGGAAAACTAAACCAATCACTTAATTGATCCATCATATTATCGTTGTTACGATTTTTCATCATTTCGTTTGCCATAATAAAACTTCCTTCCATTACGCTCTCTACAATCTCTATTGTAGTAGGTCCATTGGGAAAGTAAAATATTTAGCACTCTAAGTAAGGTAGTGCTAATAAAATGAAAAATAGGATTTAGAAACTGCTCTAAATCCTATTTTAAATAGTTAATCTAAATCTTTACCGTTAGATTCAATAACTTTCTTATACCAGTTAAATGAATCCTTCTTTGAGCGTTCTAGCGTTCCTTCTCCTTTATCGTTTTTGTCAACATAGATGAAGCCATAACGCTTATCCATTTGACCCGTTCCAGCTGAAACTAAGTCAATGCATCCCCAAGGAAGATAACCCATCAAGTCAACACCATCTAACACAACGGCCTTTTCCATTTGTTCAATGTGTTTTCTCAAGTAATCGATTCGATATGGATCATGAACTGAACCGTCAGCTTCACGTTTATCGTAAGCACCAAGACCATTTTCAACGATAAATAGTGGCTTGTGATAGCGGTCAGTTAAGTGGTTAAGAGAAATTCTTAAACCTTCTGGATCAATTTCCCAGCCCCAGTCACTACGCTCTAAAGTAGGGTTTTCTACGATCGCTTCTTGTAAGTCGGTTAATTCATCTGGTTTAACTTTCTTACTTGAAACAGTAGTGGATTGATAGTAGGAGAAGCCAACGTAGTCTACTGTACCTTCTTTTAAGGCAATTTTATCTTCTTCAGTGATATCTGGACGGTAGCCATTTCTTTCAATGTAATCTTCAACAGCATTTGGATATTCACCGTTAACGTGTACATCGGAGAAGAAGTCACGTCTTTGTTCAAATTTGTCAGCGAGTAAAACATCATCTGATGATGGAGTTAAAGGACGAACAGGTGAGTAGTTAATCATACAACCAATTTGGAAGTCTGGATTAATCTTATGGCCTTCTTTAACTGCTAAAGCAGAAGCAACTAATTCATAGTGGGCAGCTTGATACATAGCAGCTTCTTTTTCTTTATCGCCCATTCCGTTCTTAAACAAGATACCAGAGTTAGTAGCCATCAAGAAATCATTGTTAAAACTAGATTGATTATCAATTTCGTTGAAAGTCATCCAATACTTAACTTTATTTTTATAGCGCTTAAAGCAAACACGAGCAAAGCGAACAAAGTAGTCAATCAATTTACGGTTAGTAAAACCACCATATTCTTTGACTAAGTGATAAGGAATTTCAAAGTGAGAAAGGGTAATTACAGGTTCAATTCCATACTTATGACATTCATCAAATAAGTCATCGTAGAACTTAAGACCTGCTTCATTCGGTTCTTCTTCATCGCCTTTAGGAAAAATTCTAGTCCAAGCTATTGAAGTACGGAAAGCCTTAAAGCCCATTTCAGCCATTAACTTAATATCACCCTTATAGTGGTGGTAAAAATCAATGGCATCATGATTAGGATAGTTTTTACCAGGAATAATACCATCAGTAATTTCACGTGGCTTAGTTGCTGATCCTACTGTCATAACATCAGCTACAGACATTCCCTTTCCGTCTTCATTCCATGCACCCTCAAGTTGGTGAGCGGCAACAGCACCGCCCCATAAAAAGCCTTTAGGCATAGTGTATCCAGTCATATTCAATACGTCCTTTCTAAAGTAAGCGTTTTCGAAACTCATTCTACAAATTAAAAACTTAATTGTAAAGCGTAAAAGTATAGAATTTTATTTTTTATAAGAAAACAGTGATAATTATTGCAAACGGTTTCATTATGGGGTATTATACAGGTGTTGTCTGAATTGTTCAGGAACAATATTGAAAGGGCAGATACAATAATGACTAAAAAAGATCAGAGTTTAGAACAAAAGAAACATGACATGAGTGTGAGATCTATAAATTTTAGCCGCTATTTAATGATTAGGTATTTTTCTGCGGCGTTCTTATTCACTAATCTCTTTTGGTTAGTTTTTGCAATTTGTTACCACAATATTGTTGCTTCGATAATTTCAGGATTATTATTTGTTTTATTATTAATAGCTTCAGTAGAGCAGGTAAGTAAGTGGAATGTCAGAAATACTGACTTGAAATTTACAAAACTGTATTATCAACTCCAGCTAGTTGCAAATGTAATCTTTGCTATCAGTTGCTATTTACCATTTGGAAAGATTCTATTTCCTTTTATGGCTACAAATGATGTCGCAAATGTGATCTTTACAATTTTAATTATTGGAATATTAGGATCCATCTTAATCTTAAGAAGAATTAGCAACATTCAAAATGGTCGCGACAAATATGCACGAGCAATTAAGACATTTGAAAGTAATAGACAGTAGGACAAATTGAGGGGGATGTACTATGTCTGACACTGCGCAACCATCATTTAAAGATAAAATGATGAAGGCTTTAGGTAAGTTCTCAGGTTCACGTTTTGTACGTGCAATTATGGGTGCTGGTTATTCTATTATTGCCTTTTCTATCATTGGATCTATGTTTTTGGTCTTAACAGTTTTAACACAAGTTATTACTGCTAAAGGATTTGTAGATTTTTATAACAATACATTTGGACGTTTTAACAATATTTATACTGTTATTTACAACGCCACAATGGGTATTATTGCGATATACTTTGCTGGATCATTCGCTTATAACTATGCCGATATTTATCGCAAAGAAGAAAACTTATTGCTTGATCCATTAAACGCTGTTTTCTTAACTTTAATGGGCCTATTCATTACCGTTCCACAATTAGTTTGGAAGGGCGGCAATACTATTTTTGTTAATATCTTAAAGAAAGATAATGTTGTTGCCGGAGGATATGGTATCTCTGGATCAGGTTTAACAAGAATTGGTGCGACTGGTATTTTTACTGGTTTGATCGTTGCTTGGTTAACTGTTCAAATTTATCGCTTCTGTATTAAACATAATTGGCGTATTAAGATGCCAGCATCTGTTCCATCTGGTGTTGCTAACTCATTTACTGCCTTAATTCCTGGTTTCGTCATTGCAGTAGTTATTGCGGTAATTGATGTAATTTTAATTGTACTTGGTACAGATATTTTCCAACTCCTATTTATCCCATTCTCATTTGTTTCAAATATTGCTAATACCTGGTGGGGAGTATTAATTATCTTCTTCCTGATCCACTTCTTATGGTGGTTTGGTATTCATGGTGCAACCATTATTTCAAGTTTCTATCAAGCCATTGTTTTATCAAATATGGCTGCTAATGCTGCTGGTGCTCACTATGTGTTTGCTGGTGAATTCTCAAACGCCTTTGTAATTATGGGTGGTTCTGGTGCTACCCTTGGTATGGCTCTTTGGATGGCATTTGCTGCTAGATCAAAGCAATTACGAGAACTTGGTAAACTTGAAGCTGTTCCTGCTGTATTTAACATTAACGAACCTTTACTATTTGGTTTGCCAATTGTTTATAACATTAAATTGTTTATTCCATTCTTAGCTGCTCCAATGGTATGTTCAATGACTGCTTATGCTGCAATTGCAACTCACTTAGTTCCTAAGATCATTGTTCAACAACCATGGCCAATTCCTGTAGGTCTTGGTGGTATGATGGCTACTGCTAGTTGGCAAGGTTTCGTTTTAGCCTTGGTCAATGCTATAATTGCCTTCTTGATTTGGTATCCATTTATTAAGCACTATGACAACGAATTGCTTAAGAAGGAACAAGCAGATGCTACTAAAGCATAATTAAAAAGTATAGACTTTTAAAATCTTCGTAGTTTAAAATATAACTATGAAGATTTTTATTTTAAGGACATAGTAATGAAAAAATATGAATTAGTTGCGGATAAAATAAAAGCTTATATCACCAAAAACAAACTTCATCATGGAGATAAGTTACCAACAATTACCGAATTAATGAAAGAATATCAAGTTGGTAAATCTACTATCTTACAGGCGATTACTTTGTTAACTCAACGAGGAATAGTTTATAAAGTTCAAGGTTCTGGCGTTTTTGTCAGACCTACAGGGCGAGATGGTTATATGTCACTTACTGATAACGCCGGGTTTGCTCATGTTTTAAAAGATCCTACTACTGAAGTAATTGAGTTTGCTGAGAAAAGGCCCCCTAAACCTTTATGTGACTATCTGCATTCTGATGAAGTATGTTACTTTATAAAAAGATTGCGCAGACAAGAAGGGAAGCCATTTGTTTTAGAAGAATCGTATTATCCTAAGAGCATTATTCCGTTTATGAGTAAGGAAATTGCTGAGGGATCGATTTTTGACTATATCAAGGATGGTTTAAAGAAAGAAATTCGTTTCTCTGATAAATATATGCGCGTTAGAAAGTTAAGAGCCGATGAAGCAAAATATCTAGAATTAGAAGAAGGAGATCCCTGTTTAGAAGTTTATGATACTTTCTATTTAGCCAATGGGACACCATTTGATAGTTCTAAATTGGTATACAATTATCAAAACTCTAAATTCTATGATCAAAGTTCTGATGATATTATTTAAAAAAATAGTCCTAGTCTCAAAATACAAATTCTTTGAGACTAGGACTATTTTTATTTTGTATAGGCTAAGACATTATTTTTCATTTGCTTTAGTTGTTTTTTTGCGCCTTGCTTTAACTGCCAGCTATAAAACCAGGTACCGATATTAGAATGTTTCTTTTCGTCATAGCTAAGAACATCCTCTTTAAAAACAATCTGACAACCCTGCGGTGTATCAGTTAAATAGTAGCCAATTTTAACATTTATTTTAGGTGACTTAAAAACCGAAACATATTTCTTACCAAATTCATATTCAGTGATTTCGGCTTTCACATTTCTTTGTTGATATGTTGTTCCTGCAGCAATTTTAACAGGTAAGTCATTACCACGGGATTTTTTAATTGCTTGAGTAAGTTGCCTATCTAGGTAATTAAAGAAATCTTTTGCTTCGAAGTTTGCTTGTTCTTTGATTGTAATCATTTTGTCTGTCTTTCTCTATCTATTTTGTCAAAAAAATAGAGCCTAGAAAAAGCTAGGTTCTATCTTGTTTTTTAGTCTAAATCTTTTCCATGGGAGGCAATAACTTTTTTATACCAGTTAAAGGAATCCTTAGGATATCTCTTTAAAGATCCATTTCCTTTGTCATCACGATCAACATAAACGAAGCCATAGCGTTTTTTCATTTCACCAGTACCATTTGAGACTAAGTCTATTGCTGACCACATGGTATAACCCATCAAAGGAATACCATCTTCATTAACTGCTTCTTCCATTGATTTGATTTGGGCACGAAGATAGTCAATTCGATAGTCATCATGAACTTTATGATCTTCAGTTAATTCATCGCCCCAACCAAGACCATTTTCAACGATAAAGAGGGGCTTATGGTATCGATCCCAAAGGTCATTTAAGGCAATTCGTAATACATCTGGGTCCGTTGCCCATCCCCAGGCGTTGTAGTCAAGATAAGGGTTCTTAACGCCACCTGCGGAAACATTACCATTAGCTTTTGCATCTGCTTCATGTGTAGTAAGAACATTAGAAGTGTAACAAGAAAAGCTTAGGAAATTTGCTGGATAGTTTTTTATTAACTCATAGTCTTCTGGCTTGTCATCAAGTTTGATGCCATCACGTTCATATTGCTTTAAACGATATTCAGGATAACGACCTCCAGTTTGAACATCTGAGTAAAAGAGCATCTCTTGTTTAGCTTTCATAACTAAAATTTGATCAGCTGGGTCAGCAGTATAAGGATAGTAAGCAGAGTAGGCAAGCATTTGACCTACTTGATTGTTTTGATCGATTTCATGAGCTAGCTTAACTACTTTACTGCTTGCTACAAACTGATTATGAGCTCCTTGAGCACGATTTTGTTCACTACCATCAATTAATCCGCCGCCCATATAAGGAGCCATGTCCATAGCATTAATTTCGTTAAAGGTTAGCCAGTATTTAACTTTTCCTTTGTAGTGATTCATTACAATATCAGCATAATGAACAAAAATGTCAATCATTTTTCGGTCTTTCCAGCCACCAAAACGATTAACTAAAGATAAAGGAGTTTCATAGTGGGAGAGAGTTACTAAAGGTTCAATGCCATATTTAGCACATTCATCAAAGACCTTATCATAGAAGGCTAAGCCTTCTTTATTTGGTTCGTTATCATCGCCACTTGGTAAGATACGTGACCAATTTAATGATAGACGGAACATATTAAAGCCCATGTCAGCCATATATTTAATATCTTCTTTATAGTGGTGATAGAAGTCTGTTCCCTCATGGCTTGGATAGTAATAGTCAGCTAAAGGAGCTGGTTTTGCTCCTTCGGGTAGTTTAAACTCTTTTCCCCAAACCATTGGAGTAGATCCAGTTTTGCCATCAGCAGTTTTCCAGGTGACTTTTCTTGGTTCACTAGCAGAACCATTAGTTAGTACATCAACGGCGTTTAATCCTTTTCCACCGTCTTTATAACCACCTTCATACTGGTTTGCAGCACTAGCACCGCCCCAGTAAAAGTCTTTAGGCATAGAGTAGTTTTTTGTCATATTTTTTCCTTTCTTAATTTGTTTAAATTTATAAAAAAAGTTCTAGAATTGCTCTAGAACTTTTACTTAAAAGCTATTTGTCTCCAAAACGACATAATTTCGTTCATTGTAGCGATTTCGGCTTGTTGAATATTCAACTGGTTGACCATTGTTTAACCAGACAATTTGTTCCAGCTCTAAGATTGGATCGTCTTTTTTGGCTTGAAGATACTGTTGATCCCAATCATCAGCTTTGGTAGCTTTAATTTTACGATAGGCAACGCCAAATTTAAGTTTCAAATTATGATGAAGATAATTATAGATAGAATTATGTAATATATCTTCATTTAAATCTGGAACTAAGTTAACTGGCATAAATGTATGTTCCAGAATCAGAGGTTTACCTTCAAGCCGTCTTAGACGACGAATATTGTAAACTGGATCGCTAGATTTTAATTTTAAGTAATGTTGAACATCTTCATTTGGAAATTCAACATTAAACTCAATGATATCGCTAGTGACCCCATTAGATCCTAGTAGATTAGCTAAACCACTAAAAGCATTTGCTGGTGAATCAAATTTATCTTGAATTGGAATTGGGCCTAAGACAAAAGTGCCGAGACCAGATTCTTTATAAACCAGACCTTTTCTTTGTAGACCATCTAAGGCCTTCTTAACAGTTAAACGGCTTACGTGTAATTCTTCTGCAAGTGTTTTTTGGTCAGGAAGGGGAGTTTGAGGTTTATAGACTCCATCTTCAATTCTTTTTTGTAGAATTCGAGCAACTTTTAAGTACTTTGCTTCAGCAGTCATTACTTTTCAGCCATTTTTTTGTAAACAGCTACTACTTCCTTAGCTAAATCAATAAAAGTAATAGCTGTCATTAAGTGGTCTTGAGCATGAACCATGTAAAGGTCAACTTTTACATGGTTACCTTGTGCTTCTTGGGTCAACATATCAGTTTGAACATTGTGGGCATTTACTAAGCCTTCGTTTGCTTGCTTAATAAACTCATCAGCCTTTTCAAAGTCGCCTTTTTTAGCAGCTTGGATTGCTTGCATGGCAGCAGCCTTTGCATTACCAGCTTGCATAATAATTCCCATTACAACTTGCATGTTATCGCTATTTTCTTGTGCCATAATTTTAATTCTCCTAGATAGTATTTTTAAAATAAAAGATGCTCCTGACAATTATTTATTTTACTATGTCAGCAAGCATCTCCCATAAATTATTTTTGTTTTAATTCTTGAATTCCTTGATCAATTGCTGCATCACAATCAATTGGTAATTGCAGTAGCATTTGTCCGTCTATCTCAAGACCTTTAGGGACTTGGATAATACCTGGAAAATGATAGCCATGATGAGCTTTAGTTTCATTATCTAAATAAATAGAAACTTGTCCATCTGCGCTGACCCCAATTTTAAAGTGATGACCGTTACGATCAAATTCGTTAACAATTTTTACTTCGTCGTTCATTTAACTATTTATCGCCCATTAATTCTTGAGCAGTTTCAAGAACATGCTCACCATTCATCATACCGTAGTCTTGCATGTTAATAACTGCTAATGGGATGCCTGCTTCATCAGTAATCTTTTTAACACTGTCTTCCATGTATTGAACTTGAGGTCCAAGCATTAATACATCTGGGTGTTCATTATCAATTTCATCTTGAATACCTGATGCTGCAGTAGCAAAGATCTTGTAGTCCTTACCTTTTTCTTTAGCTGCGTTTTGCATCTTTGATACTAAAAGTGAAGTTGACATACCTGCTGAACAAGCTAACATAATAGTTTTATCTGCCATAATAATTATCTCCTTTGTAAATCTAATTAAGTGTTTTTCAGTGTTTGAGTGTTGATCTATAAATTAAATGTATGCACTTTCATCATTGAAAGCATTTACATTATAGCACGATTTTGATCATAAGTGTTAGTTAATAGCTGAAAAAATTATTTACCTTCAGCTTCCCTTTGGACTAAGATCTTGTCGTACTTTCTAGCAAATGGCCAGTAGATCAAAGTTGAAATAACTAATGTACATGCTTGCCAAATTGCCATCTTCCAGCCACCAATTAGGAAACCGGAGATAACAGCTGGCATTGTCCACGGACAAGCAAAACCATTAAGAGGGGGAACAATACCAGTTCTAATTACGAAGTAAGTTGAGATAGCAACTACAACTGGTGTTAAGAAGAATGGAATTGCTAAGAATGGGTTCATAACAATAGGTAAACCGAATAGGAATGGTTCGTTAATGTTAAAGATACCAGGAACTAATTCAACTTTACCGATTGAACGTAATTGTGCTGATTTAGCAGCAATTAAAATAAAGATAATTAAACCAATAGTGATACCTGAACCAGTCAAGTTAATAAAGTTGTTGTAGAATTCGTTAGTAACAACGTGAGCACCATTGGCAATGGTTAATTTACCAGCTTTGTACAATTGAGCATTATCAAAAGAGTTAGCTTGAAGCATAGGGCCAGCAAGAGAACCAACAATTAAACCACCGTGAACACCAAAGAACCAGAAGAATGGTACTAAGAATCCAATAGCGATGGCACCACCAAGTGAATCAGAGATACCTTGAAGTGGAATTTGAAGAGTTTGGTAGGTCCATTGTAAGAAGTCTGAACCAGTAGTTAACTTAAAGCCTGCGTAAATAAGCATAGTACCAATTAAGATAATTCCTGATGGAATCATAGCAGTAAATTGGTTAGAGACAGCAGCTGGAACTTGTTCAGGTAACTTAATAGTCCAGCCCTTTTTCATAATAGCTGAGTAAATCCAGCCGACTAACAAACCAACAATGATTGCGGCGATCATTCCGTCGCCACCAAGCCAGGTAATGTTGAAGACACCTGTAACTGGTGATTCTAGGAATGTTTGTAAAGCGTGTGGTAACTTATCAATATTTTCAGTTACTGCTTTTGCACTCATTCCACCGTCAATACCTTTAGCCATGGCATTCTTTAATGGACTGTCAATAGTTAAAGTTTGAAGCATTAAGAATGCAGCTAATGAAGTAAGACCGGGTGCTAGTGGTTCATAGCCTTCATTTTTAACATAAATATAGGCAATACCAACTGCTGCCCACATAGCCATGATACTAAAAGTAGTAGTGTAGGCTTGGTTGAAGAATGCACCCCAATCGGAAGCATTAATTGCATTAGCTACGGCTGGAATAGGAATATTTCCTAAAATTAAGAAAATAGATCCAATAAGGATAAATGGTAAAGTATAAATCATACCATTTTGTAAGGCTTGGATAGCCTTAGTATTAACAAATTTCATTACTGGAGGCAGTATGCGTTTATTAACAAACACACTAAAGCCTGATTGTTTTTGTTCGCTCATTATATTTCGTCTCCATTATCTTTTAATACTTTTTGGAACCAATAAAATGATTTCTTGGGAACACGTTTTAAATCTTTTAAGTCATGATTTGAACGGTTGACGTAAACAGCACCATAGCGTTTTTCCATATCGGCATGTGAACTTGGAATATCGATTAATCCCCAACCTAGATAACCTAAAACTTTAGCTCCATCTAAGAACATGGCATCTTTCATAGCCTTAATATGTTCCTCGTGGTAAGCAATACGTTCATCATCTTCGATCATATGCTCACCATCCCACGTTTCTTTTAAGCCGATTCCGTTTTCAATTGGGAAGATTGGAATCTTGTAATGGTTGTACATAGTGGTAATGGCGTTTCTAAAACCAAGTGGATCAATTGTCCAGTCCCAAGCATTTGTCTTGAGATACTTATTTTCTACACCGCCATAATTCATGTAACGGTTAGGAGCAACGTCGGCAGGAATTTTATCAGCTGACACTGTCCAAGAAGAATAGTAACTAAAAGCTAAAAAGTCAGCCTTTGCTTTTTTCATTTCTTCTTTATCATCTTCAGTTATATCCCAATTAATGTTGTGGTCTTTAGCATATTGCAGTACTTCCGGTGAATAACCACGGCCAGTGTCTGCATCATAAATATTGAAATTCAAAAATTCTTGAATTTGTTTTGCTGCCCAAACATCGGTAGATTTTGAAGTTTCAGGATAAATTTGTTGGAAGGCAAGCATTCCGCCGATTTTTACATCATCATATTTTTCATGGATGTAATTAGCCAATCGAATATGACTGATCATGGTGTGGTGAAAGATGGTATACATATCATCTAAAGTTTTGTCACCTTTTTCGTAACCAGAGATATTAAATACTTCGTCTTGGAAGTAAAGATTATGTTCATTGAAAACAATCCAGTACTTAACTCGGTCTGAAAAATGATCAATCATCTTTTTGCCAAATCTAACAAAAGCGTCAACAACATGGCGTGACATAAAACCGTTGTATTCTTTAGCTAGATGTAGTGGCATGTCAAAGTGATAAAGACAAATCATTGGCTCGATTCCGCGATCAAGCATGGCATTTACTAATTTGTCGTAAAATTCAATTCCCTTAGGATTAAAATCCCCGTCTCCCTCGGGACAAACTCTGGACCATGAAATTTGAATACGATACATATTCATATTCATTTCTTTCATTAGGTCTAAATCTTCATCATAACGATGGTACTCATCAATTGCGGTGTGCCAATCTGTAGTATTTTCTGTAGCAGGACGCACATCGTAAACTGATAAACCTTTACCGTCTTCATTCCAGGCACCTTCAGTTTGCATACTTGAAACTGAATTGCCCCAGAAGAAGTCTTTAGGCATTTTGTGCTTATTCATAATATTCCTTCTTTGCAATCGCTTACATATTTTACATGTATAAATATAAGCTTATTTAGAACAAAAGTAAAGCACTTTCATTTAAAAATATATACTTTTGATCAATTAGATAACAAAAAAGGACTGAGATAGTTTCCTCAGTCCTTTTTCATGATGCTTTCAAACACATTTATTTAATAATAAAAAAGTGTCTATATAAAATTTAATGCTCTTTTTCAAAATCTGCAACCGCTCCACGCAAATTTGCTTCATTTTTTAACGTACAAATATCCAAAATTGGTTTAATTGTCGTAACTTTGATCTTATTTCTTAATTTAGCAATCTCATCATCAAGTAGTGGAACTAATTCGGGATTTTGTGAAATTCCACCACCAATAATAATTTTTTCAGGATCAAAACTGTGTTGAATATTAAAAATTGCAACAGCAAGAGCATGTAGAAACTTTTCACGTTCTTCTTGAGCAATCGGATCATCAGTGTCAGCAAGTTCAAAAACAGTCTTACCATCAAAATCTTTTCCAGTCTTTTTATTGTAGCGCTTGGCCATGGTAACAGGTGAAGCTAGCTCACTTAACTGCTTACCATCAATAATCATAAAACCAAATTCACCGCCATAGAGATGTGCACCATGCCAGATTTGATTGTTAATAATGATACTTCCCCCAACGCCGGTACCAATAACTAAAAATGCCATACTACTGCATCCTTTAGCTGCTCCGTCAGCGATTTCGGCAAGAGCTGCGCAGTTTGCATCATTTTCGATACTTACTGGCAAACCAAATCTTTTTTCTAATTCAGGTACGATTTTAAAGTTGTGAATATACGGTAGAGCACTTGCTCCTTCAATCACGCCAGTAGCTTTATTAACAGCACCAGGAGAAGAGATGGCTACACCATCAATGTTATGATTAGCTTTTATTTCGTTAACTGCATCAGTTAATTCCTCATAAAAAGTATCTAAATTATCCGGTGTATCAATCGTAAATATCATTTTTAATTTTTGATTTATCCAGGTAGCGATTTTAATAGTTGTGCCGCCAATATCAATTGCGATTAAGTTCATTAGTATTACCTCTCTTTTTATCTTATCTTTCATGTTAATCATCAACGTAAGCGCTGTCAATAAGTATATATTTTTCCTGAAGTATAACTAATAGTAAATGCTTTGCTATAATTGAAAATAATTGATATAAAGGGGAAAAGACATGAATACACCATCGTCCAGACAAGGAAATTTGACTAGATATATTGTTTATTTGGTCTTATATTTAATTGTAATTGGAGTTAAAAAATTAGCTCTGTTAAATGATCATGTAAATAAAATAGGGTACTTTTTTTTCTTACTTTGTGCCTTGTTTACTTTATATTTTTATATTCGACAATTTAATCGAGAACAACGATTTTTTGAAAAAAAGCCCACGATGCCTTTATTAGCAGATTATGGATTTATAGTTGGTGTATCTATTCTGGTGATTTTAGGACGTGTTTTTGTTTCCTATCTTCAAGCTAAAGGAAGCGTGCCCTTAATGTCTTTTCAAATAATTTATCAAAAGGCTGAATGTAATCTTTTATTTTGGTTTCTTATATTTTCGACTGGTCTTTTGCTACCAGCAATGCAAGTATATTTAACAACAGGTTTTTTCTTTAATTATGGGTTTAGAGCACAGAATATGGTTAGCGGTATAGTTGGCATTATGTGCTCAGGCTTTTTCTATGGAATACTTAATTTTCAAACTTCATTTAGTTTATTTATTCTCAATAGTCTTTACGGGATGCTTTTTGCTTGGTCTTACTTATATTCACAAAGAATCATGATGCCAATTTATTTAGCAATCCTAAATGGAATTTTTATGGTGATTTTAGCCTAACAAAAAACGAGGAACTTCATAAAGTTCCTCGTTTTTTAATATAAGCGGATAGCGTGAATCGAACCCGCATCTTCAGCTTGGGAAGCTGACATTTTACCATTAAACTATACCCGCATAAGCAAAATGATTATATCATTTTGCTAACGATGTGGCAACTGATGTCTGTCTAGGTTATATTCTGACCGGTCAAGTAGAGAAGTAAAATTTTGAAAGAGCCAACGACGTAATTCAGATGGCTTTAACACTAAGGGCATTCTTTCATGAACTGGAAGCACAGTATCATTAGAAGCAGTAGTGACCATTGAAAAGTCATCCCCTTTATAAATACCAGCAATTAATGCCATCGGTTCATCTTTTGCAGTAAAAGATGAGTGTTCATGATAGGTTTTGTTATTTGATGCAAGGTAAGTTTGCTTACTACTTTCCCAGAATTCATTAGCTAAAATAATGCACCGCTGGCGAGCAAATGAATCATCCCACATTGATGGTTTTTCTTCATAAAAACGCTCTACCCGAGCATTATAAATTACTCGATTCTTTTTAAATGGACTTGGATAGCCCCATTTCTTTTCAACTAACTTTAGTTCGTCATCGCTATATAGCATAACTAAAGATGGAGATTTAGGATAAATTTGAGTAACAGATTCAAATTTGTCTTCAATGTTTTTTGATACAACTAGTGGTAATTCTAAATCAGTTTTTAGATATGTCTTAATTTCTTTAAGCGATGGCATTTCATAATGACTACACATCTCTATTCATCCTTTCTTTATGTAATTTTTCTCTCAATTTAATTTTAGCAACTTTTAGGTAAGTTTAAACAAATAAGGATTTTTGCTAGAATTGGAGGTAAAGCTAAAGATTACAGATATATTGGAGAAAAAATATGACAAAGGAAATTTTATTAACTGGAGATAGACCAACCGGAAAACTTCATATTGGTCACTATATTGGCTCCTTAAAAAACCGTGTAAAATTACAAAATGAAGGTAAATATGACCCTTATATTATGATTGCGGACACTCAAGCACTAACTGATAATGCTAGAGATCCTGAAAAAATTAAGAATAGCTTAATTCAAGTAGCTTTGGACTACTTAGCTGTTGGACTAGATCCTGAAAAGTCTACTATCTATGTGCAATCACAAATCCCTGCTCTTTTTGAATTAACTGCTTATTACATGGATTTGGTAACAGTTGCACGTCTAGAAAGAAATCCAACTGTTAAAACTGAAATTAAGCAAAAGAACTTTAAAGATTCAATTCCAGTTGGTTTCTTAAACTACCCAGTTTCTCAGGCAGCAGACATTACTGCTTTTAAAGCAACAGTAATTCCAGTTGGGGATGATCAAGAACCAATGCTTGAACAAACTAGAGAAATTGTTCGTACTTTTAATAGAGTTTATAACACTGATATTTTAGTTGAACCAAAGGGTTACTTCCCACCAAAGGGACAAGGTAGACTTCCAGGTTTAGATGGAAATGCAAAAATGTCTAAATCACTTGGAAATGCAATTTACTTGTCCGATGATGCAAAGACTGTACAAAAGAAAGTTATGTCAATGTACACGGATCCAAACCATATTCATGTTGAAGATCCTGGTCAAGTAGAGGGTAATACTGTCTTTACTTATCTTGATGTTTTTGCACCAGATAAAGATAAGGTGGCTGAACTTAAGGAACAATATCAAAAAGGTGGCTTAGGGGACGTTAAAATTAAACGCTACTTGAATAAGGTTCTTGAAGAAGAACTTGGGCCAATTAGAGAGCGTAGAGAGAAGTTTGCTCAAGATCCAGATGCTGTATACGAAATGTTACTAGAGGGATCAAAGAAGGCAAATGAAGTTGCTAACCAAACTTTACAAGAAGTTAGAGAAGCAATTGGTTTAAATTATTTTGATAGGTTAAATAAATAATTTAAAGAGGGTAAGACTGATGACAAGAGACAGGATTCCGTGGAAGCAATATTTTATGATGCAGGCGTTAGTTATTGCACAGCGCTCAACTTGTGACCGAGCCCTAGTGGGAAGTGTGTTGGTCAAGGACGACCGGATGATTGCCACTGGTTATAATGGAAGTGTTTCTGGACAACCTCATTGTGATGACGTTGGTCACTTAATGGTTGATGGACACTGTGTTAGAACTATTCACTCAGAAATGAATGCCTTAATTCAGTGTGCTAAAAATGGTATTTCAACTGAAGGTACTGAAATCTACGTGACTTATTTTCCTTGCTTTAATTGCAGCAAATGCCTAGTTCAGGCTGGTATTAAGAAAATTAACTATTATTATGATTATCATGATAATCCGTTAGCACTCAAGTTACTGCGTGAAAAGGGTGTGGCGATTGAACAAGTAACGCTAGATCATAAATATGTTCAAAGCTTAGCTGAGAGGTTAGAGAAGACGGATAATGAAAAATAAGTTTATCAGTTTTGGAATACTCCTAATTTCTTTTTTACTATTTACTGCTAGTACAACTTCTTTTGTTAGTGATCTGCAAAATTTATTTAATAACCAAACTAAAGAATTAGTAACTCAAAAAAATAAAGAGTATCAAAAAACAAAAAATAAACCTGAGATTCGGCTTTTAAGTCTAAAAAATAGTAATGATATAAATAAAATTAGGCCGATGAAAAATCAGGTAATTATTGTAGCTGCATTACAAAATAAAAGAAAAAATGTTCAAATTCTTGTTGGTAAAAATTACCAAGATGTTTTGACACAAAATAAGTGTAGCAACATTATTCGATATGCAGGCGATAAATTAAGAAGTGAGAAAAAATCAAGCTTCAACTCAGGAATTCGATTAGTTTTTAATGCCTGTGCAACTTTAATTGCCCAAAAAGATAAGTTATCTTATGATAAAAATTCTTTGACGCAAGAAGAGTTACAAAAAATTGATCATCCACAAAGTGTAAGTTTAGTTTGGGGATTAGTGATTGCAGCTTTAATTAGTTTTGGATTAGTTTTATTCAAAAGCACGCGAAAGCCACATTAGGGCTTGACTAAAAGCTAGTTAGCCGTTAAAGTATCAATAGAAATTAAATATTAGAGCAAATAAACTGTTAGGTGAGACTCCTACGTGAACACATGCTGTCGCCCAGCAACATCCAGAGATGCCAACGGGTCAAACAGGGATCGTCGATATAAGGCCCTCCCCAGCCAGCTAGTTATATTTTTATAACCTTACGTCACGTAGTGTTAAAACTGAACGACGAGTATAAAAATCGCTTGGATTTAAGCCGATGCAGTTTTTGCATCGGCTTTTTGTTTGTTTGCTAGGTTCTTAAGAAAGGATGTTGAAGATGTTAAAAATCAACACTTCCGGCAAAAGACATACTACAGACACCAAGCTGGTGCGCCGGATTGCATGCGAAGATAAATTTGCAACACTGCAACGATTAAAAACCTCAATTAGTGGCCTTCAAACTAAAGATGCGAGGCAACGCTTAGCAAAAAATGGTCCTAACGAAATTGTAAATAAACCTAAAAATACTAGACTTCAATTTTTATGTGAAGCATTTATGACGCCTTTTACAAGTATTCTTTTAGGCTTAGCAATTGTATCTATTATGCTTAACTATAAATTAAAAGTTCATAATTTAGATACACCTGTTTTAATTATTTTAGTTTTAGCTATTTCTGGAATATTAAGTTTCATTCAAAATATCAAAATTAGAGCGGCTATTCAAAATTTACTACATAAAATATCGCCTACTACTAAAGTTATGCGCGACTGCATGCCACAAGAGTTGGCAACTAAAGAGTTAGTGGCTGGGGATATTATCTTGTTACAAGCTGGAGAAGTGGTTCCGGCAGATGTAAGAATTTTAAAGAATAATAATATAATTTGTTCAGCCGATTTCTTTATGGATGAAGATAATCCAGTATATAAGAGTGAAATTACTTCTTTAGGTCAGAGAAACAATCATGGTTATGTAGACTATGCCAATATTTTATACGCAGGTACCAGAATTATCTCTGGTTCTGGAGTTGGAGTAGTATTTGCGACTGGAAAAGAGACTATTTTTGGAAAATTATCTCAAAATATTTCCAAGATGGAATTAAAGAAGCACGTGTTTAATTTAGATACCAGAAATTTAACAAGAGTATTTTTAATTCTAGCTGCAGTTATTGTTCCTTTGTTTTTAGTAATTAGTAGTATGATGCATGGCAACTGGGAAAATACTTTAGTATTTGCTCTTGCAGTAGTTGTCGGATTAACCTCTGATGCAGTTCCTATTTCTATCACTAGCCAATTACTAAAAAATTCAATTCACCATCCGAGTAATAGCATGGTAATGAAAAAACAAAATCAATCTAACTAGGAATTTCTAAAAAAGAAATTCCTTTTTTGGTACACAAATTTATGTAGGCATGCTATGTTATACTAGCAGTTAAAAGACTTATGAGAGGAAGAATAAAGATGGCTGAAAAGAAAACTTTCTATATTACTACACCTATTTACTATCCATCTGGAAAATTAACTATCGGTAATGCATACACTACTATTGCTGCTGATACCATGACTCGTTATAAAAAATCTCGCGGTTTTGATACATTCTTCTTAACTGGAACTGATGAACATGGACTTAAGATTGAGCAAAAAGCTGAAGCACAAGGAATTAAACCACAAGAATTTGTAGATAAAATGGCTGATTCCTATAAGGACCTATGGAAAATGTTAGACGTTTCCTATGATCGCTTCATTAGAACAACTGATGAAGATCACATTAAAGCTGTACAAAAGATTTTTGAAAGATTATTAAAACAAGGAGATATTTACTTAGGCGAGTACACTGGTTGGTATTCTGTAGAAGATGAAGAATACTTCACTGAATCACAACTTGCTGAAGTATATAGAGATGATGATGGCAATGTAATTGGCGGAAAGGCTCCATCAGGACATGAAGTACGTTTAGTTAAGGAACCATCATACTTCTTCAGAATGAGTAAATATGCTGATCGCTTACTTCAATACTACAAGGATCACCCAGACTTTATTTTGCCTCACTCTCGTGAGAAAGAAATGGTAAATAACTTTATTAAGCCAGGCTTAGAAGACTTATCTGTCACTCGTACGACTGTTGATTGGGGAATTCCTGTACCTAGTGATCCTAAGCATGTTGTTTATGTTTGGATTGATGCTCTTTCTAACTATATTACTGCTCTTGGATATGGTTCAGATAATGATGCATTATTTAAGAAATATTGGCCAGCTGACGTACATTTAGTTGGTAAGGAAATTGTTCGCTTCCACACTATTTATTGGCCAATTATGTTAATGGCACTTGATCTTCCTCTTCCAAAGCAAATCTTTGGGCATGGCTGGGTATTAATGAGAGACGGTAAAATGTCTAAATCAAAGGGTAATGCCGTTTACCCAGAAATGATTGTTAAACGTTATGGCTTAGATGCTCTTCGTTATTACTTGATGCGTGCAATTCCATTTGGTTCAGATGGTATTTTTACTCCGGAAGATTTTGTTGAAAGAGTTAACTTTGATTTGGCTAATGACTTAGGTAACTTGTTAAATAGAACTGTTTCAATGATTAATCAATATCAAGATGGCCAAGTTGCTCCAGTTGCTTCAGAACAAGATGAATTTGCAAAAGATTTAATTAAAACAGCTAATGAAACAATTGCTGAATATCAAAAACAAATGGATGCCCTCCACTTCTCTCAAGCTTTAGATAGTGTTTGGAAGCTCATTTCTCGTGCAAATAAATATATTGATGAAACTACACCTTGGACGTTAAATAAAGAGGGCAAGAGTGAAGAACTATCTAAAGTAATGACTAACTTGGCTGAAAGTTTACGTTTAATTGCAATTTTAATTGCACCAGTTATGACGCAGAGCCCAGTTAAGATGTTTGAACAACTCGGACTTGACTGGAAGAATGATGATCAAAAGAAACTTGATTTTGGCGGCTTTGACTGGAACATTAAGGTAACAGAAAAGCCGACTCCAATCTTCCCACGACTTAAAAATGATGTTGAAGTTAAGTACATTAAGGAAGAAATGAAGAAGGCTAAGCCAAAGAAGAAGACTAGAAGTCAACAAAAAGAAGAAAAACACATTACAATTGATGATTTTGACAAAGTCAAAATTCAAGTAGGTCAAATTTTATCCGTTGAGCCAGTAAAGGGATCAAGTAAATTATTAATGTTTAAACTTGATTTTGGTGATGGAAACGAACGTCAAATTTTAAGTGGTATTCGTAAGTTTTATCCAGATGCAAGTGAACTTTTAGATAAAAAGGTCCTTGCAGTTACTAACTTAAAGCCACGTAAGATGCTAGGACATGAAAGTCAAGGTATGCTTTTATCTAGTGAAAAGGATGGCAAGGTTAAGTTAGCTATTGTTGGCGATGAACATGAGGTTGGAGCTGAATTAGGCTAATGGAGATTTTTGATTCGCATACACACTTAAATGATGCACCTTTTCGCGGAAAAGAAGACATTTATCTTGAACGAGCTAAAGAATTAGGTGTTGTGAAAAGTGCGGTTGCTGGACAAGATCCTGAATTTAACGAACGTGCGATTGACTTGAGTCAAAGATTCGATAACTTATATGCTATTGTTGGCTATTGCCCGGATGTTGCTAAAGACTATGATCAAAAAGCTGAGGATAAGCTAGTTGAGCAACTAAAAGAACCTAAAACTGTCGCGTTAGGAGAAATTGGACTAGATTATTATTGGGATGAATCCCCGAGAGAGGTACAACGCAAAGTTTTTGCGCGACAACTTGATTTGGCTCATAGTTTGAAAATGCCTGTTAATATTCATACTCGAGATGCTTTTGAAGATACTTATCAAGTTTTGAAAGATAGTCATGTCGGTGAATATGGTGGGATAATTCATAATTTCAATGGTGATCCGGAATGGCTCAATAAGTTTCTTGACTTAGGGATGATGGTTTCATTTTCTGGTGTGGTTTCTTTTACTAAAACAGTTGATGTTCATGCTTCAGCTAAGGTTGTGCCGTGGGACAAATTTTTAATTGAAACTGATGCTCCATATTTAACACCGAAGCCATACCGTGGAAAACAAAATGAAACAGGATATGTGCGTTATGTAGCTGAAGCAATTGCCGATTTGCGTGGAAGCTCTGTTGAAGAAGTAGCCAAGCATACATTTGAGAATACGATGAGGGCATATGGAATCAGAAAATAAAAAACAATTTAATGCTGTAATAGTTGTTGAAGGTCGAGATGATACCAAACGTCTAAAACAATTTTTTCCTGGAATTGAAACTATTGAAACCAATGGTTCAGAGGTATCTGAACAAACTTTAGCTGAAATAAAGAAACTTTCGCAAACTAGAGAAATAATTATTTTTACTGACCCAGATTATAATGGCGAAAGGATTCGACGTTTAGTTACCCAAGCAGCTCCTCAGGCTAAGCAAGCTTTTATTACACGCAAAGAAGGAGAACCAACTAAGCGTGGAAATAGTTTAGGAGTTGAACACGCTTCAAAAGAAGCTTTGATTCGTGCTTTAAGTGATTTGCATGAAGTTAAACCGATAGAAAGTGATATCACTAAGGAAAAGTACGATGAGTTAGGCTTAGGAATGAGCTCGGGCGCTCGTCTTTTACGTGAGAAGGTTGGGATTAAGCTAGGAATTGGATATGGAAATAGTAAACAATTTTATAAACGCTTAAAGATGTTTGGAATTACTTATGATGAATTAAAGAGGGCAGTTGAAGATGTCAAATAGTATGCCGATTGCAAGTCCAGTTAGAACTCAAGCAATTGTTAATCGCTATTTTATGCATGCGAAAAAGAATTTAGGTCAAAACTTTTTAGTAGATTTACCAGCAATTAAAGGAATTGTTGAAGCAGCAGATATTCAGCCAGGAGACCAAGTTATTGAAATTGGACCTGGAATTGGTTCATTAACTGAACAACTTCTTTTAGCTGGAGCCAAAGTTTTGGCTTATGAGGTTGATCAAGATTTACCAGAAATCTTAAACAATGAATTGCCACAAAAAATTGATGGTGAAGAATTGAAAGATCGGTTTAAGTTAGTAATGAAAGATGTATTGAAAGCTAACTTTGTAGAGGATAATGATGGCTTTCTTGATTTAAGTAAATCAGTTAAGATTGTTGCTAATTTACCTTACTACATTACAACTCCAATTATTTTTAATCTGATTAAGAGTGATTTAGATTTTTCAAGTTTAACCTTAATGATGCAAAAAGAAGTTGCTGAACGGTTAGTTGCTAAGCCTAAAACAAAGGAATATGGTCCCTTGTCTATTGCAGTGCAAAGCCGGATGAATGTTCGCTTAGCCGAAGAAGTAAAGAGCACATCTTTCATGCCAAGACCTAAAGTTGATTCCGCGGTTGTTGTCTTAACGCCACTTCTTGAAAAGCCTGACATTAATGATTATGCATTCTTCGATCATGTAGTGAAAATGTGTTTTGCTCAACGTCGTAAAACTTTAGCTAATAATTTGAAGACTTTAATTAAAGATAAAGATGAACGCGAGAAATTAATTAATGATCTAGGATTAGATGTTAGAGTTCGTCCGGAAGAATTAACTCTAAATCAATTTGTTCAGTTGGCACATCTTCTAAAAGATCGGCAAGTATAAAACGGTTACAAATTACAGACTTGAAAAAATATTAATTTTTTGATAAAATGAGTCCAAGCAAAGGAGTGACGTCCAGTGCCAACAACACTAATGGCAATTAAACAAAGTTTGGATTCTCATTTGGGTGAAAACTTGGTAGTAGTAGCTCAAGCAGGAAGAAAAAAAGTAACCCGTCGTAAAGGTAGATTAACTAAGACTTATCGGGCTGTATTTGTTGTAGATCTTGACCAAGATCAAAATAATTTTGAACGAGTATCTTATAGTTATACCGATTTGTTAACCAAAAACATTGAACTTGAGTTTGATGAAATGTAGTCGACAATAGAATATTACGAACAATCACTAGTATTTCACTTAAAATGCTAGTGATTTTTCTTTATGTAGAGTATATTTAAACGTAGAAATCTATTTAATGTTTAGGAAGGTAAAAGCATGAAACGTTCAGAAAGATTAGTTGATATGGTTAAGTATCTTTTGGCTCGCCCTCATACTTTGATTGCATTACCATTTTTTGCAGATCGCTATGGTGCAGCAAAATCTTCAATTTCAGAAGATTTGGCAATTTTACGTCAAACTTTAGCCAACGATCAAAATGGAATTTTAGAAACTGTAGCGGGAGCAGCAGGTGGAGTAAGATACATTCCTTTTGTAGGAAAAAAAGAAGCTACAGACTATCTTCATGATTTAGCTGACCGTATTGAAGATCCTGATCGTATTTTACCCGGTAATTTTGTTTACTTATCCGATATTTTAGGTTCGCCGCAAGATTTACGTCAAATTGGACAACTGATTGCTACCAAATATGCCTACAGTAATATTGACTATGTAATGACGATTGAGACTAAAGGAATTGCTCTTGCACAAGCAGTAAGTCGTTTCTTAAATGTGCCATTTGTAATGGTTAGAAGACGTCCTAAAATTACTGAAGGATCAACAATTTCAGTTAATTATGTTGCTTCTTCAAGTGAACGAGTTGAAAAAATGGAGTTGGCCAAAAGACTCCTCCCAGAAGGAAGTAATGTACTAATTGTCGATGACTTCATGAAAGGTGGAGGCACTTTAACTGGGATGGAAGAACTAGTTAAAGAATTTAAAGGTACTGTTGCCGGTATGTGTGTACTTTGCGAAACAAAGTATGCCTCTCAAAAAGTAGTTGATGACTACCAATCTTTAATTAAAATCACTGAAGTTGACAGGGATAAGAAACTAATCAAAGTACGACCAGGTAATTTCTTAGAGCAGACAGACTTCAATCGTTTCCCAAAATGATATACTGATAGATAGCTTAAATACAATATTGAGGGGATATTAAATTCATGAATAAATATGTTGTTATCTTAGCTGCTGGGAAAGGCACCCGTATGAAGTCAAAACTTTACAAGGTATTACATAAGGTTTGCGGAAAAACGATGGTAGAACATGTCGTTGATGCAGCAAAGGGAACTAATCCAGATAAGATTATCACTGTTGTTGGTAATGGCGCAGAGAGTGTTAAAGATGTATTAGCAGGTCAGTCAGAATTTGCTTTTCAAGAAAAGCAATTAGGAACTGGAGATGCAGTTTTAGCAGCAAATGATCTATTAGAGAGTTTAGATGGATCAACTTTAGTTGCTACTGGGGATACTCCATTATTTACAGCTGAAACCTTTAATAACTTATTTAAAAAACACGAAGAGAGCGGAAATAGTGCAACTGTTTTGACCGCAAAAGCTCCAAATCCATTTGGCTATGGACGTATCATTCGTGACGAAGATGGAAATGTTCTGAGAATTGTTGAACAAAAAGATGGTACTCCAGAAGAGTTAGCTGTTGATGAAATTAATACTGGTGTTTTTTGTTTTGACAATAAAGAATTATTTAAAGCTCTAAAACAAGTAGGTAACGACAACGCACAAGGTGAATACTATCTAACTGATGTTTTAGAAATTATGCGCAAGGCTGGTCACAAGGTCGGTGCATATGAAATGCCAGACTTTAGCGAAAGTCTAGGGGTTAACGACCGAATTGCTCTTGCTCAAGCAACTAAAATTATGCAAAGAAGAATCAATGAAGAACACATGAGAAATGGTGTATCATTTATTGATCCTGATACTGCATATGTTGATAGCGATGTTAAAATTGGCAACGATACTGTTATCGAAGGAAATGTTGTTATTAAGGGTAAAACCGAAATTGGTAGTAACTGCTATATTACTAATAGTTCAAGAATCATTGACTCTAAGATCGGCAACAACGTAACTATTACTTCTTCAACTCTTCAAGAAGCTCAAATGGATGATAATACTGACATTGGCCCTAACTCTCACCTTCGTCCAAAGGCAGTAATTCGCAAGGGTGCACATATTGGTAACTTTGTTGAAATTAAGAAGGCTGAAATTGGTGAAAATACTAAGGTAGGACACTTAACTTATGTTGGGGATGCAACTTTAGGTAAAGATATTAATATTGGCTGCGGAACTATTTTCTCCAACTACGATGGCGTTAAGAAGTTCCATACTAATGTTGGTGATCATTCATTCATTGGTGCAGGTGCTACGATTATTGCTCCAGTTAATATTGCCGATCATGCATTTGTTGCAGCAGATTCTACAATTACTAAAGATGTTGAGAAGTACGATATGGCAATTGCTAGAGGTAGACAAACTAACAAACCAGATTATTGGCACAAATTACCTTTGGCAAAAGACAAAGAATGGGAATAAATTTAAAAGAAGTTGTTAAATACAACTTCTTTTTTTGCTATTTACAAGCGTAACAGGCATTTTTTTGCTATTATTAAATGTGGAATTGTAATTTTTCGGTGGAGGAAATTATGTCTCAATTAGACAAAGAAATTAAAATTTTTGCGCTCAACTCTAATAAGCCTTTAGCAGAAAAAATTGCTGATAAGGTGGGAGTTAAGCTTGGTAAGTCTGATGTTAAACGTTTCAGCGATGGTGAAATTCAAATTAACATCGATGAGTCAGTTCGTGGTAAAGATGTTTATTTAGTACAATCAACCTCAGCTCCAGTAAATGATAATTTAATGGAATTGTTGATCATGATTGATGCTGTTAAGCGTGCTTCAGCTAGAAGTGTTAACTTAGTAATGCCTTACTACGGATATGCACGTCAAGATAGAAAAACTCGTGCTCGTGAACCAATTACAGCTAAGTTAGTAGCTGATATGTTGCAAAAAGCTGGTGCTGATCGAGTACTTTCACTTGATTTACATGCCCCACAAATTCAAGGCTTCTTTGATATTCCTGTTGATAATTTAATGGGAGCACCTCTTCTTGCGGACTACTTCTTGAGTCATGATTTAGAAAAAGATGCCGTTGTAGTTTCTCCTGATCATGGTGGTGTAACTAGAGCAAGAAAGCTAGCAGAATTCCTTAAGACTCCAATTGCAATTGTGGATAAGCGCCGTCCAAAGGCAAATGTTGCTGAAGTTATGAACATTATTGGAGATGTAAAAGGCAAGCGTGCCATTATTATTGATGATATGATCGATACTGCTGGTACTATTACTTTAGCATCTCAAGCTTTAATGGATGCTGGTGCAACTGAAGTTTATGCTTCAGCTACCCATGCTGTTTTATCAGGTCCCGCAATTGAACGTTTGAATAATTCACCAATTAAGAAATTGATCTTAACTGATTCAATTAACCAACCTGAAGAAAAAGATTTATCTAAGGCTGAAATTGTTTCTGTTGGACCATTAATGGGTGAAGCAATTAAATTGATTCAAGAGCATAAACCAGTTAGTCCACTATTTAATACTCGTTTTCAATCACATAATTAAGTAATAAAAACCAATATCTATCTACTTAGGTATTGGTTTTTTTGTCCTATAAAAGCTATACCTTTATTTTAAAAATATAAAAAGCGTTTACATATCTCGGATAATTAAGGTAGTATTAAACTATACAGTTTTGAAGAAGGAACTATGAGAATATGACTACTTTATCTGATGTAGCAAAAAAAGCTAGTGTATCTAAGATGACAGTATCGCGGGTTATTAATCATCCGCAACAGGTGACGCCAGAATTAAGAAAAATTGTGGAAAAAGCAATGGAGCAATTGAATTATCATCCCAATTCAATTGCGAGTGCTTTAGCTCATAATCGGACTAATGTGGTTAAATTGGTAATTTTAGAAGATATTGATACAACCGAGCCATACTATATGAATCTACTTTTTGGGATTGCTAAAGGACTAAGCAAAAAACACTACGCAATTCAATTAGCCACAGACAGGAATGTTGGCGGAGGAGACGGCTATATTATAACTGGTGGGCGAGCAACGGATGCAGAATGGTTAGATCAATTAGATAAACCTTTTGTTTTATTTGGAGAAAATCGTTATGGCTATGATTTTATTGATACAGATAACAAATTAGGTGAACAGCTGGCTACACAGTATGCACTTAATAAAAATTATCAATCAATTGTTTTCATTGGAATTGATGAAAAAGAGCCTTTTGAATATTCAAGAGAAGCCGGCTATATCAATACACTTCAGAAACATAATATGATTCCAAAAATTTTTCGAATTCAAAACCATAGTAGTCTGGCTGAAAAATTAATTATTGATAATTGGAGAAAATTCGCACCAAATACATGCTTTATTTGTGCTAGTGATCGAATTGCAGTCGGAGTAGTACGAGCTATACAAAGAAAGAATGGAAATATTCCTCGGGATTTTGGTGTGATTGGTTTTGACGGAGTCTTTTTAGATCAAGTCTCAAATCCAAAACTCACTACCGTTAAGCAAAATTTATTTAAGCTCGGTGAGCTTTTAGCTGAGATGATTCTGCAAAAAATTAAACAAGATGGAGCCCAGCAGGGTGAAGTCTTGATTGAACCAGAACTAATAAAAAGTGAATCTACAAGAAAGTAAGAAGCTGGCTAAACAGCTTCTTTTTTTGATACCGGTAACAGATAAAAATTATTGTAAGCGCTTATAATAATTGCTTAAAATAAAATTCATGGAGGATGTGTATTATGAGACATTGGTATGATCAAGCAATTATTTATCAAATATATCCTAAGTCTTTTCAAGATTCTAATAATGACGGTATTGGTGACTTAAATGGAATAAGAAAGAGAATACCATATTTAAAGGAGTTAGGAATCAATGCTGTTTGGCTAAATCCGATTTTTGTTTCTCCACAAGTGGATAATGGCTATGATGTATCAAATTATTTTGCTATTGATCCAAAGATGGGAACAATGGAGGATATGGACAACTTAATTAAAGAGATGCATGAGGCTGGTATTCATGTAATTATGGACTTTGTATTGAACCATACTTCTGATCAGCATCCCTGGTTTCAAGATGCTATAAAAAATCCAGAAAGTATATATCGTGACTATTATATTTTTGCTGGAGAAAACAATCAGCGTCCAAATAATTGGGGAAGTTTTTTCGGAGGAAGTGTTTGGGAAAAGGATCCTGCAGGAACGGGACAATTTTATTTCCATCTTTTTGATAAAAGAATGCCTGATTTGAATTGGAAGAATCCCGAAGTTAGACATGCAATGACCGAGATTGCAAAATATTGGTTGGAAAAGGGTATTGATGGATTAAGACTGGATGCCTTTATTCATATTGCAAAAGCCGATCTAAGACAGAATTTTCCGGTTAATAGTAAAGATGAAGAGCCAGTAATTGCAGAACCATTTTTTGCTAATTTACCACAAGTTCAAAAATGGATGCGACTGTTTTGTGAGGAAATAAAGCAAGATTATCCTGATGCATTACTTTTAGGAGAAGCAGCAAGTGCAAATGTGAATTTGGCTGTGGATTATACAAATCAGGACAATCATTTAATGGATAGCGTAATTACTTTTAGATATTTTACTGAAGATCAAAGTAAGATCGATCCTAGTTTTTTGAGTAATTATCAACCTAAGCCATTAGATTGGGTTAAATTTAAACAAAATCAGACTATTTGGCAACAGACCTTAAGTGGAATTTCTAAACCTACTCTTTATTGGAATAATCATGATATGGCAAGGCTGGCAACTAGGATTGCTAAAAATGATATTCAAGCAAGAAGTTTAGCAATGCTGATGTACTTACAGTGCGGTATTCCAATCATTTATTATGGTGAAGAGCTGGGGATGAAAAATTTACAGTTTGAAGATATAAATGATTTTAAAGATGATACTGTAAAAGAGTTTGTGACGAGCGCAGAAAAAGCAGGTAAGACTTCAAAAGAAGCATTGTTAATGGCAAGCAAAACCCATAAGCTTCCTGCTCGAGGTCCAATGCCATGGGATAACGAAAGAAATAATGGCTTTACAGAGAAAGAGCCTTGGATTAAAGGCAGAAAGCTTGATAAGGTAAATGTAGCTGATGAAATAGCGGATGATAGTAGTATGTTTAACTTTTACAAAAAGCTTATTAGCTTGAAGAAAGAACAACTATTTCAAGAGGGTAATTATTATTTATGGCCAACGTCAAATAGGAGCTATGTCTATGAGCGTAATTTAAAAGACAAAAAAGCACTTATTGCTGTTTCTTTAAGTCAAGAACCGATTGAGCTTGAAGTAGGAAAAGAATTTAGTAATGAAAGATTATCAGCTGGTCAATATGATTTAGTGGCAGGAAAATTAAGACTAGAGCCATATGCCGGCGTAGTATTAGAAAATTAAAAAGATTGAGGAATAAAATATGCAACTTGCAGCTTTAAAACACAGAACTGAAAGTGAAGATTGTTTTGTTATTGATCATTCACACGTTAAAATTAGACTTCATACAGCAAAAGATGATGTGGAAAAGGTAATTGTTCATTACACTGATAACTATTTACCACCAGAGCAAGCTAAGGAACTTGAGATGGAGAAAGCGGGTAGAGGTCAAGTTAGTGATTACTGGACAGCAACTTTAACTGCACCTTATCATCGGATTAAATACACCTTTGAAGTAATTGGAAAAGATGGAAGTCGTTATATCTTTGGTGATCGTAGTATTGAAAAATTTAGTGATGGAAAATTAAGAGAAGACGGAATGTATTTTAAAGTTCCATATTTCCACGATATTGATCGTATCAAGACTCCAAAATGGCTAAAAGATATTGTTTGGTATCAAATTTTTCCAGAGCGTTTTGCTAATGGCGATAAAAGTAATGACCCAGCAAATGTTAAAGAATGGAATCCAGAAGATCATCCGGGTAGAGAAGATTTTTATGGTGGAGACTTACAGGGAGTTTTAGATCATCTAGATGATCTACAGAAATTAGGAGTTACGGGATTATATTTCTGCCCAATTTTTAAGGCAAGTTCTAATCATAAATATGACACAATTGATTATTTACAAGTAGATCCAGCTTTTGGAGACAAGGATTTATTTGCAAAAGTAGTTAATGAAGCACATAAGCGTGGGATGAAAGTGATGCTTGATGCTGTATTTAATCACTTAGGTGATCAATCAATGCAGTGGCAAGATGTAGTTAAAAATGGCGAAAAATCACGCTTTAAAGATTGGTTCCACATTAATTCATATCCTGTTGAACCATATCGTGACCCAAGTAAAGGTGAAAAAAATCCACCATATGAAACTTTTGCCTTCGAAAAACATATGCCTAAGTTAAATACGGCTAACCCAGAAGTACAGGACTTTTTATTAGAAATTGCGACCTACTGGGTAAAATATTTTGATATTGATGCTTGGCGGCTAGATGTTGCAAATGAAGTTGACCACCATTTCTGGAAGAGATTCCATGATGAATTAGTTAAAATAAAGCCTGATTTTTATATTGTTGGGGAAATATGGCATTCAGCTCGTCCATGGCTTCAGGGGGATCAATTTACAGGTGTAATGAATTATCCATATACTTTACAAATTGAAGACCACTTCTTTAAACATAAAATGGATGCTAAGGACCTTAGTGAGCACTTAACTGATCAGTTAATGATGTATCCAGATATAGTTGACCAGGCTATGATGAATATGCTTGATTCCCACGATACGGCTAGAATTTTAACTTTAGCAAAAGACAATCAAGATTTAGCTTTGCAAGCAGTTGCGTATGAATTTGTTCAACCTGGAGTGCCATGTATTTACTATGGAACAGAGATGGGGATGAGCGGTGATAATGATCCGGATTGTCGTAAACCAATGGATTGGAGTAAGATAAATGGTCCGGTATGGCAAAGAGTTCATGAATTAGTGAAATTCAGACTAGATCATAGTGATACCTTAAATAAAGGTACTGTTAAGTTAACGGTAACAGAAAAAGGACTTCTAAAAGTTGAACGAACAGGCAAAGAAACAATAAAGGCCTACTATAATACCAGTAAACATAATGTAAAAATTGATAAAACAGCAGCTCTTAGTCAGAATTATAAAGCGGGAGTGTTAGCGCCAAATGGCTTTTTGATTGAGGTTAAAGCTTAATATATGAAGAATAAAAAGCAGCAATAAGAGGCTGCTTTTTTTCTTATAAATTTTTGATACCGGTAACATTAAAACAAACATTGTTAAGCGCTTTCAATGATTAGATAATAGATTTGTAAATAAAAAGACTTCACGAAAGTGACGGAGAATGATGATGAAGAGAATTTTTGAGGTTGATCCTTGGAAAGTAACGACACATGAATTTTCTAAGGAAGATAAAAGGTTACAAGAAAGTATTACTGCAATTGGTAATGATTATATGGGAATGAGAGGAAACTTTGAGGAGGGTTACTCTGGCGACACACTTCAAGGAACATATTTAGCAGGTGTGTGGTTCCCAGATAAGACAGTTGTTGGTTGGTGGAAAAATGGATACCCAAAATACTTCGGTAAGACACCAAATGCTCCAAGTTTTATTGGAATTGGGATCACCGTCAATGGTGAAAAAATTGATTTAGCTAAAGTAAAGTTTAGTGATTTTGAATTATCTCTTGATATGCATCAAGGACTTCTTTCAAGAAGTTTTATCTATGAAGGTAATGATGTCAAAGTTAGATTTGAATTTGAACGTTTTCTTCATATCGTACAAAAAGAAGCGGCTTTGATTAAAGTAAAAGCTACAGTACTTGATGGAGAGGCCAAGATTGAGTTTGATTCCACTTTAGATGGAACAGTTGTTAATGAAGATAGCAACTATGATGAACGCTTCTGGGTTCCACTTGGTGAGAATAAGGATACAAAAACTATTCAGGTAAAAACTAAGCCTAATCCTTATGAAGTGCCTCAATTCACAGTTTTACTTCAAGAATCTTTGCGCCACAGTGGTGAACTAATTCAAACTGAAGTTTCTACTAAAGAAGCCAAGTTAAGCGAAAAGTTTTCAGTTGAATTAAGTGAAGGACAAAGCTACGAACTTGAAAAGGACGTTATTGTTGTAACAAGTAGAGATGTTGAAGAAAAAGATCAAGCAAGTATTGCTGAAGATTTAATGAATAAGCTTCAATCAAAGAGCTTTGAAGAAAACTTAGCCGACCATACTGCTGAATGGCAAAAACGTTGGGACATGAGTGATGTTGAAATTTCTGGTGATGCAGCAGCACAACAGGGGATTAGATTTAATATTGCTCAATTGTTCATGACATACTACGGTGAAGATGAACGCCTGAACGTTGGTCCTAAGGGATTTACTGGTGAAAAATACGGTGGTGCTACTTATTGGGATACTGAGGCTTACATCGTTCCAATGTACTTAGGAATTACTAACCCAAGCGTTACTAAAGCCCTTCTTCAATATCGTCATAATCAATTACCAGGAGCATATCACAATGCTAAGGAACAAGGCCTTCCAGGTGCCTTGTTCCCAATGGTAACTTTCAATGGTATTGAATGTCATAACGAATGGGAAATTACTTTTGAAGAAATCCACAGAAATGCTGATATTCCACATGCAATTGCTATGTATACCGAATACACCGGCGATGATAGCTATGTTAAGAATGAAGGTATGGATGTCTTAGTTGGAACTGCAAGGTTCTGGGCAGCTCGAGTTCATTGGTCTAAATGGCGTAATAAGTATGTGATGCATGGCGTTACCGGACCAAATGAATATGAAAATAATGTCAATAACAACTGGTTTACTAACACTATGGCCAAATGGCTTCTGAAATATACACTAGAGCGTTTGCCACTTGCAACTAAGGAAGCTCAAGAACGAGTTCATGTTACTGAAGAAGAAAAAGAAAAGTGGCAAGACATTGTTGATAAGATCTATCTTCCAGAAGATAAAGAGTTAGGGATTTTCTTACAACAAGATGATTTTCTTGATAAAGAGATTCGTCCAGTAAGTGAAATTGAAGATCAACGTCCTATTAACCAGCATTGGTCTTGGGATAAGATCTTAAGATCACCATTTATTAAACAAGCTGATGTTTTGCAAGGTATCTATTTCTTCCCAGAAAACTATACTAAGGATCAAAAAGAAAAGAACTTTGATTTCTATGAACCTTTAACTGTTCATGAAAGTTCACTTTCACCTTCAATTCACTCAGTTTTAGCTGCTGAATTAGGAAAGAAAGATAAGGCAGTTGAACTGTATGAAAGAACTGCAAGACTTGATTTAGATAATTACAACAATGATACAGTCGATGGTTTGCATATTACTTCGATGAGTGGATCATGGTTAGCTATTGTCCAAGGTTTTGCTGGGATGCGTTATGACCATGATCAGTTAAAATTTAAGACATTTATTCCAGATAACTGGGATCACTATAGCTTTAAGATTAACTACCGTGGTCGTTTAATTATAGTTTATGTTAATCATCAAGAAACCAAGATCTCTTTACTTGAAGGTAAAGATCTAGAAATTCTTGTTAATGATAAGAAGGTAATGCTTAAAGAAGGTGAAAGTGAATGCTTAAAGGACTAATTTTTGACTTAGATGGAGTTTTAACAAATTCAGCTGTCTACCATTTAACTGCTTGGAATAATTTAGCTAAGGAATTAGGGATTAACTTAACGGATGATCAACTTGATAGCTTAAGGGGTATTTCAAGAATGGATTCTTTAAATCTAATTTTGAAATATGGCGACCAGGAAGATAAATATTCTGAAGCAGAAAAAGAAAAGTTCGCAGCAGAAAAGAATACCAAATTTTTTGAACAAGTTGAAAAAATGACGCCAGCAGATATTTTGCCAGGTATTCCGGAACTACTTAGTGATGCAAAGAAACAAAACTTAAAAATGGTTATTGCTTCTGCCTCAAAAAATGCACCTAAGATTTTAACAAAGTTAGGAATTATGGATGAATTTGATGGCATTGTTGATCCAGCAACACTTCATCACGGAAAACCAGATCCAGAAATTTATGAAAAAGCTCAAGAATTAGCTGGTTTAAATGCAGACGAAGTAATTAGTTTTGAAGATGCTCAAGCAGGTGTTCAATCAATTAAAAGTGCTGGTCAATTTGCAGTTGGAATTGGGGATAAAGAGGTCTTGAAAGAGGCTGATTATATTGTTCCAACTACTAAAGAATTGAAACTTTCAGAAATTGAATCAGTTTTTAATAAAAAATAAGAGGGAAGTAGGGAAAGAGAATGGTTGAAGTAGATTTAAACCATATCTATAAAAAGTACGAAGGAAATGATAAATATTCAGTTAATGACTTTGATTTACATATCAAAGATAAAGAATTTATCGTTTTTGTTGGACCATCTGGTTGTGGTAAATCAACTACTTTGAGAATGGTTGCTGGTCTAGAAGATATTTCTAAAGGTACTTTAGAGATTGACCATAAGGTAATGAATGACGTTGCACCTAAAGATAGAGACATTGCCATGGTTTTCCAAAATTATGCTTTGTACCCTCATATGTCAATTTACGACAACATGGCTTTTGGATTAAAGCTTCGTCATTATAAGAAAGATGAAATTGATAAACGAGTTAAGCATGCAGCAGATATTTTAGGTTTATCAGAATATCTTGATAAAAAGCCAGCTGAATTATCTGGTGGTCAAAGACAGCGTGTTGCCTTAGGACGGGCAATTGTCCGAGATGCTCCAATTTTCTTAATGGATGAACCCTTATCAAACTTGGATGCAAAATTACGTGTCACAATGCGTGCCGAAATTGCTAAGTTGCACCAAAATTTGGGAACTACTACGATTTATGTTACTCACGATCAAACTGAAGCCATGACTTTAGCAGATCGGGTAGTAGTTATGTCAGTGGGTAAAGTTCAACAAATTGGCACACCTCTAGAGGTTTACAATACGCCGGTAAATATGTTTGTTGCTGGTTTTATCGGATCTCCTCAAATGAACTTCTTTAATGTTCACTTTAAAGGAAATCGAATTAGCGATGGAAAAGGTCTAGATATCGAAATCCCTGAAGGTAAAGCAAAGATGCTTAAAGAAAAGGGATATGACGATAAAGATCTAGTATTTGGTATCCGTCCAGAAGATATTCATTCAGAGGAAGCATTCCTTGAAACTTGGCCTAACCAAATTGTTGAATCAACTGTTGTTGTTTCAGAATTGCTTGGTTCAACTATTCAGCTTTATCAAAAAGTAGATGGAACAGAATTTGTTGCCATTGTAAATGCCCGTGATTACCATACTCCAGGCGATAAAGTAAGAATGGGATTTGATGTTAATAAAGCCCACTTCTTTGATAAAGATACAACGAATGCTATTCGTTAACTTGCAGGAGAGGACGCTTCTGCAAAATATTGATTGGGTTTACAACGAGTGTGAAACTTGGTTCACGGTTGTAATAATGTATTTAGCCAGTCATGGCTAGGAGGAAAAATCATGAAGTTATGGAAAAAATTGGCTTTAGGTAGTGTTGTAGCAATATCTGCTATTTCATTAACTGCTTGTAGTAACAACTCTAACTCAAACGAATCAAAGAGCTCAAATAAGCAATTAACTCTTTGGGTAGATACTGCTCGTGTTAGTTGGTATAAGGGTGTAGTAAAAGACTTTGAAAAAGAACATCCTAATATTAAAGTTAAGGTTACTCAAAACCCTAATGGTTCAGCTAATGCAAAAACTGATGTTGCTAAAGACCCTTCAAAAGCCGCAGATGTATTTGGTGTTCCAAATGACCAATTAGGACAAATGGCAGATTCAGGTTACATTAACCCATTGTCACCAACTGATACTAAGGAAATTAAGAAGAATTCCGTTCCAGAAGCATACAAGGGTGTTGAATGGAAAGGCAAGCTTTACGCATATCCATATTCTGAACAAGCTCAAACTGTTTACTATGACAAGTCTAAGCTTTCACCAGAAGATGTTAAATCTTGGAAGACTATGACTTCTAAAGGTGTAGTTGCAACTGACTTCACTAATGCTTATGTAATGTGGCCAGTAATGTTCTCTGCAGGTACAAAGTTATTTGGTAATAGCGGAGAAGATGTAAAAGGCTCCACTATGGATTCACAAAATGGTGTAAATGCAATGAAGTGGTACGCTGAACAAAAGAACAATAAAGGCGTTATGCAAACTTCAAATGCACTTAACCAATTGAAGAAGGGTAATGCTCAAGCTATCTTAGATGGTCCATGGAACGCAGCTAATATTAAGAAAATTTTAGGTAAGAACTTAGGAGTTGCTCCATATCCAACCATTGAAGTTGGCGGTAAGACTGCTCAAATGGAAGCTTTCTTAGGTATTGAATGTTTCGCTGTTAACTCACATACTTCTAATGCTAAGAATGCAGCAATTTTAGCTAAATACTTATCTAACAAAGAAAACCAATTAATTGTTCACAAGAATGCTGGTGAAATTCCTGTAAACAAGGCAGCTCAAAATACTGCAGAGGTTAAGAACGATCCAGTTGCTAAAGCTGTAATTCAAATGGCTCAACCAGGCTACTCAGTTCTTCAACCTAAATTGCCACAAATGTCAATCTTCTGGAACGACTCAGCTCCATTAATTAGCGGTGCTTACGACGGCAAGATTAAGCCATCTCAATACAAGAGTAAGCTTGCTAAATTACAAAAGAAGATTTCTAAAGAAGAATAATCTTAAAAAAACACATAAGCAAAGGTTTGATTAATTATGTTTAAGAAAAAACATGCTACGCCTGCAGTTACCTTAAAGGAAACATGGAAAGATGGAGATGCAGTAACCAAATTATCATTCTTCATCATGGGCTTAAATGCTATTAAACATCGGCAATGGATAAAAGGATTTTCACTTTTATTTGCTGAAATTGTATTTTTAGTTTGGTTCTTTTTAAGTGGAATTCATTCAATTGCTGGATTAAGGAACTTAGGTGCAATAAAGAGTAAACGCGTTGTATTTGATAAAGCACAGGGAGTATATGTTACTCAACAACCAGATAATTCTGTTTTAATTCTTTTATTTGGTATTCTGGCTTTATTCATTGTTGCTGGTTTTATATATCTATATATCATTAATTTGAAATCTAATAAGCATACTTTCTTATTAGAAAAGAGACATGAACATATTCCAACTAACCGTGAAGAAATTGCATCTTTGTTTGATCAAAGATTGCATGCAACTTTGATGACAATTCCAATTGTTTTAATCATTTTATTTACGGTTTTGCCAACAGTCTTTATGATTTCAATGGCATTTACTAACTATGATCGTCAACACTCAGTTGGATTTTCATGGACTGGTTTTCAAGCGTTTGGAAACGTGTTGAGTGGTGATTTAGCAGGTACTTTCTTCCCAGTTTTAGGTTGGACCTTAATTTGGGCTGTTGCTGCTACAGCTACTACTTTCTTCTTTGGTGTCTTACTAGCTCTTTTGATTGAATCTAAGGGAATTAAGCATAAGAACTTATGGAGAACAATTTTCGTAATTGTTTATGCTGTACCACAATTTGTTTCTTTATTAATGATGGCACAATTCCTTGACTATCAAGGACCATTAAACACCTTACTTATGAATTGGGGATGGATTAGCCACCCAATTCACTTCATTGATAATCAGGCTAGTCCTCTTGTTGCTAGAATTACAGTTATTGTGGTTAACATGTGGATTGGTATCCCAGTTTCAATGTTAACTTCAACAGCCATTATTCAAAACTTACCACAAGATCAAATTGAAGCTGCTCGTATTGACGGGGCAAGTCCAGTACAAATTTTCAACCACATTACATTCCCTCAAATTTTATTCGTAATGTCTCCAGCTTTGATTCAACAATTTATTGGTAACATCAACAACTTCAATGTTATCTACTTGTTGACTGGTGGTGCACCAATGAACAATAACTACAATGGTGCTGGTTCAACAGACTTGCTTGTAACTTGGCTATATAACTTGACATTTGGTCAAGAACAACGCTATAACGCATCAGCTGTTTTGGGTATCTTGATCTTTATCATTAGTGCTACATTCTCACTAATTGCATATCGTCATACTAACGCATACAAGGAGGGCTAAAAATGAAGTCTTATCATAACCAAAGAAGAATTGCTTTAATTTTTAGATATGTTCTATTAGCCATCCTGGCTGTTTTATGGATATTCCCAATTATTTGGATCATTTTAGCAAGTTTTTCATACAATAATACAGGATTTGTATCTACAATTTGGCCAGAAAAATTTACTTGGCAAAATTATGTCGGTATTCTTACTAGTTCACAATATCCATTTATAAACTGGGTATTAAATACCTTATTTGTTGCTGTTATTTCAGCAACTCTATCAACTTTCGTAACTATTGGAGTTGCTTACGTATTATCAAGATTACGCTTCCGCTTCCGTAAGCCATTCTTACAAATTGCTTTGGTATTAGGGATGTTCCCAGGTTTCATGTCAATGATTGCCTTGTACTACATTTTAAAGGCATTAAACATGTTAAACCTTGGTGGATTGATCTTAGTTTATGTTGGTGGTGCTGGCCTGGGCTTCTACATTGCTAAAGGTTTCTTTGATACTATGCCACGAGCAATTGATGAAGCTGCTGAAATTGACGGCGCTACGAAATGGCAAGTATTCATTCATATTGGATTACCACTTTCAAAGCCAATGATTGTTTATACTGCGCTTACTTCATTCATGGCACCATGGGTAGACTTCATTTTCTCAGGTATCATCCTCTCTACCTCAGGAAATCCGAAGACCTACACTGTTGCCTATGGACTATACAACATGGTTCACTCGGCAAAGGGTACGATGGCTCAATTCTTTACTCAGTTCATTGCCGGATGTGTAATCATTGCGATCCCAATTACAATTTTGTTCATTGTAATGCAAAAATTCTATGTTAATGGAATCACAGCAGGTGCTGATAAAGGTTAATCAAATTAAAGTTTATGTGAAAAAAGTGTCCTGTCTTAATAGGGCACTTTTTTGTTTGTTTGAAGGAGAAAAATATGACAACTTGGTGGAAAAAAGCTGTTGTTTATCAAGTTTATCCTAAGTCATTTCAAGATAGTAATGGTGATGGAATTGGAGATATCCCCGGAATCATTTCACGATTAGGATATTTAGAAAAACTAGGAATTGATGCTATTTGGCTGTCGCCTGTTTACTTATCCCCTGGTGTAGATAATGGCTATGATATCTCTGATTATCAAAAAATAGACCCACAATACGGAACAATGGATGATATGGATAATCTAATTAAAGAAGCTAAAAAACATCATATACGCATTATTATGGACCTTGTCGTTAACCATACATCTGACCAGCATCCTTGGTTCATTGAAGCAAGAAAAAGTAAGGAGAATCCATACAGAGATTTCTATATTTGGCGTGATCCGGTAGAGGGCCATGAACCTAATGAGTTGAAATCTGCTTTTTCTGGTTCAGCTTGGAAGTTTGATGAAAAAACTGGTCAATATTACTTACACTTCTTCGCCGATCAACAACCAGATCTTAATTGGAAGAACCCAAAATTAAGAAATAAAATCTATGAAATGATGAATTATTGGATCGATAAGGGAATTGGCGGCTTTAGGATGGATGTGATTGAACTTATTGGAAAAGATCCCGATAAAAAGATTCGCGAGAATGGTCCAATGCTTCATCCATATTTAAAAGAGATGAATGAGAATACTTTTGCCGGTAAAGAATTAATGACAGTGGGTGAAACATGGAACTCTACTCCAAAGATTGATGCAGAATATTCAGATCCAGCTCGTCATGAATTATCGATGGTATTTCAATTTGAAAATCAAAGCTTAGATCAGCAAGAAGGAAAAGAAAAATGGGATTTACGGCTGCTTGATTTAGGTGAATTGAAAAAAGTTCTAGTTAAATGGCAGACTGAAATTGATTTTGACCATGCATGGAACAGTCTTTTTTGGGAAAATCATGATATTCCGCGAGTTATTTCACGGTGGGGAAATGATAAAGAATATCGAGTTCAAAGTGCAAAAATGTTTGCGATTATACTGCATTTAATGCACGGAACACCTTATATCTATAATGGTGAAGAAATTGGGATGACGAATTGTCCTGTTAAGTCAATTGATGAAGTAGAGGACATTGAAAGTATCAATATGTACCGCGAAAGAATTGATAAGGGCTACAGTAAGGATGAACTAATTAAAGCAATTAATACTAAAGGTCGAGATAATGCACGCCGTCCAATGCAGTGGTCAAATGGAGAAAATGCTGACTTTACTACAGGAACACCGTGGCTAAAATTAAACCCAAACTACAAGACCATTAACGTTAAAGAAGCCTTAGAAGATCCAAATTCTATTTTTTATACCTATCAAAAATTAATTAAACTTCGCCATGAAAATTCTGTTGTGGTGGATGGAGATTTTGAACTTGTTGAAAATACTAGTGATAATATTTTGGCCTTTTGGCGAAAACTAGAAGATGAAAAGTGGTTAATAGTCTCTAACCTGTCTGGTGAAGAACAAAATCTAAATTTAGATATTCCCTTTAAAGAAGTTTTGATTAGTAACTATGAAAAACGAGACAGTTTAAAAGATATGGTTTTAAAACCTTATGAAGCTTTTGCAGTTAAGGCATAGTAAAAGACGCATTGAATTTTATCAATGCGTCTTTAATTTATTTCTTTTTATTTGGACGTCGTAAGTAACGTAAAGTATTATTTCGAATATATTTTTGAAATTCTTGATAAATTGGATCAAAAATTTGAGGTTCATCAGTTTCTTTAACCATTACTTTTGGAAAGAAGAAACGCTCATCTCCTTGGAGAGTTCCATTTAAGGATTTAACGAGTGGGCTCAATTCAGACAGTTCGACTAAGCTACCATCAGCTTGCATGATTTCAATTGGACTGTGAGCATTTTTTCCAGTTGGCTTATATGCGTCATATGGCTCATCAAAAGCTGAATTAGTAGCAGTATAGTAGTTAGGATCAAAGCCGGCTTGTTTAATGAGATTCTTTAGTTTTGGCAGTAAACTCTTAGTGTCTTCATTGATTTTGACACTTTCAAGGGGATGACGGTATAAGTAACGATTTGAAAGATCAGATAAAATTTGATCCCCTGAGTTGGTCCAGAGTAAGAAATTAGTTTCCATTACGCCATCATCTAATTTAAGGTAATCTTTAAGAGTCCATTTTCCGTTTAAAAATGCTTCTAGTTGAGGAGTAACTTGAAGTTTACCTTCTTCATAGATAATTTGAGCTCTTTCAAGTAAGTGATGCAATATAACTTCCATTGAACGATTGACACGGTGAAAGTAAACTTGTTGATACATTTGGTAACGGCTAATAATGTAATCCTCGACTGAGTGAATTCCTTTATCTGTAAAGCAGATACCATCACGATATGGACGGATTACTTCTAAAATTCTCGTTAAATCAAAGCTTCCGTAAGTAACACCAGTGAAATAAGCGTCACGTAATAAATAATCCATTCTATCTGCGTCCGCTTGACTTGAAATTAGTTTGACTACCTGAGGATTAGGATAGGTTTTAGCAATAACACTAGCCACTAATTCTGGAAAATTAGGACTTACTTTTCTTAGGGCCTGATTAACTTCAGTATTTTTATCAGTAATAATTTGTTGGCCCATTTTTTCATGATTAGTACCAAAGAGATGCTCAAACGTATGAGAATAAGGTCCATGGCCAATATCATGAAGTAAAGCTGCACATTCTGCTAAGAGTCTTTCGTCTGGATTCCATAATCCGTCGCCTGGCTCTTTACTTACATACTTTTCTTCAAAGATATCACAAATTCTTCGAGTTAATTCATAAACACCTAAGTTATGTTCAAAACGAGTATGAGTTGCTCCTTGAAAAACGTAAGATGCCGGTCCTAATTGCTTAATTCGGCGTAAACGTTGGAATTCCTTTGAATTAATGATATCTAAAATAACTTGATCTTTAACATGAATATAATTGTGAACTGGATCTCTTAATACTTTTTCATGATCCAGCTTTTTACTTTGAAATTTTTCCATTTTTCTTATACTATTTTCTCGGATAATAAAATAAATTTGCTAACGTATAATCAATTTGATTATAACAATAATGCTACTTTAAGGCTATCTTGGCGTGAATGAAGGTGAAAATATGAGCAAGAAAGTTGAGATTAAAATTACTAGTAAAATTCATCAGGAAGATGAATCAGCCGTTTTTGAAAGAGATGGCTTAGGATCAATTGAAAAAGTTGGCGAAGATTGGCGCATAAAATATAGCGAAAAAAATAAAGAGGGCGATGTTGAAGTAAAATTATTAATTAAGCCAAATGAACTTGTAATGCAACGAGGAGACGCTAAAGGTGATCATACACTAATGAAATTTGAGCCAGGAGAAAAAAGAAAATGCAAGATTGTAGCTTCTGGTAAGCAAATGAATTTAGAGTCTTTGACTAATAAATTGAATTTTTCTGAAATTTCTCCAGGAAAGATGCAACTAAAAGTTGAATATGATCTCTTTTCTGGTCTATACTTAGTAGGTAACTATGCAATAAAGATTGATATAATAGAATAGATCTTTAGCAAATTTAGATAAATTGATTACGTGAAAGGACGTGCCACTGTGGGGTTAGATGATTTTCAAGGCCAAAATAAAGACGAATTGTCAATGATCGAAGTTGCTCGTGCAATTTTACAAGATAGCGGCAAGCGAATGGCCTTTGCTGATATCGTTAACGCCGTCCAGAACTTTCTGGGTAAGAGTGACGAAGAAATTCGTGAGCGTTTGCCACAATTTTACACTGATATGAACACTGATGGTGAATTCATTTCAATGGGTGATAATGTTTGGGCATTGCGTTCTTGGTTCCCATATGAATCTGTTGATGAAGAAGTAAACCATCCAGAAGATGAAGAAGATGTACCACGTAAGAAACACCACAAGAAAGTTAATGCTTTCATTGGTGATTCTGACGATGATGATATTATCGACTACGATTCAGATGATCCAGAAGATGAAGATTTGGATGTTGACGAAGAAGATACTAATGAAGACGACTACTCAGATGATGATCTTGATGATGCCGATGACAATGAATTAGATGATGGTATTGAAGGCCAATTATCTGAACTTCATCAAGATGATCTTGATGACGATGATGAGTAAAGTACTTGACGGAAAGTAATTTTCCCTTTAGTATTTTGTATGGGCACTCTATGTGCAATTAAGCTCCCATGTATTTGGGAGCTTTTTTGATTTTAACAGAGAATAAAAGAAAAGAGAGGAAGCACGGCATGACAAAGTATATTTTTGTGACTGGTGGAGTTGTTTCATCACTAGGTAAGGGGATTTCAGCTTCAAGTTTAGGACGTTTACTTAAAAATCGTGGCTTAAAAGTTACCATGCAAAAGTTTGATCCTTACATTAATATCGATCCAGGTACAATGAATCCATATCAACATGGGGAAGTTTATGTTACCGATGATGGTACAGAAGCTGACCTTGACTTGGGTCACTATGAAAGAATTGTTGATGTTAGAACAAGTAAATATTCTAATGTTACTACTGGTAAAATTTATCAAGAAGTGCTTGATAAAGAACGTCGCGGTGACTATCATGGTGCAACTGTGCAAGTAATTCCACATATTACGGACATGATTAAGAAAAAAATCATGCGTGCTGCCTTAACAACTGATTCAGATGTCATTATTTCTGAAATTGGTGGTACCGTAGGTGATATCGAGTCTACTCCATTTATGGAAGCAATTCGCCAAATGCGTCGTGAAGTTGGTGAAGAAAATGTAATGTACATTCACTGTACCCTAGTACCTTATCTTCATGCTGCTCACGAAATGAAAACTAAGCCAACGCAACATTCAGTTGCTGAACTTAGAAGTATTGGTATTCAACCAAATATGCTTGTTTTAAGAGCTGAGAAACCAATTGCTCAAGAGTTAAAAAATAAGATTTCTACCTTTACTGATGTTCCAGTAGACCGCATTATTGAATCTATTGATGCTCCTTCACTTTTTGATTTACCACTTGCTTTTCAAGCTCAAGGTATGGATCAAAAGGTTTGCGACTTTTTACACTTGGAGAGTCCAAAGCCAGAAGCAGATATGGAAGCTTGGAAGAAATTAGATGAACGTGCAAAGAACTTAAAGAACGAAACTACTATTACCTTAGTAGGTAAGTATGTAGAACTTGAAGATGCATATATTTCTGTTACTGATGCATTGCAACACGCTGGCTACTTATATGACACTAAAATTAAGGTAAATAAGGTTCAAGCAGAAGACATTACTGAAGACAATATTGCAGAAATTATGAAGGATTCAGATGGATTAATTGTACCTGGTGGTTTTGGTACACGTGGTCTTGAAGGTATGATTACTTCAATTAAATATGCCCGTGAACACGATATCCCATTTTTAGGAATCTGCTTAGGTATGCAAATGGCAAGCGTTGAATTTGCCAGAAATGTACTTGGCTTAAAAGATGCTAATAGTGCAGAAGCTAATCCAGACACTAAGAATAATATTATTGATATTATGGCTGACAAGCGTGATGAAGAGAATATTGGTGGTACGCTTCGTTTAGGTCTATACCCAGCAACTTTAAAGAAGGGTACTAAGACACGTGAAGCATATGATGACCAAGATGTAATTCAAGAAAGACACCGTCACCGTTATGAATTCAATAATGAATATCGTGAAGCATTTGAAAAGGCAGGCATGGTCTTCTCTGGTGTTTCCCCAGATAATCATTTAGTAGAAATTATTGAAATTCCAAATAAAAAATTCTTTATCGCAGCTCAATATCATCCAGAATTTTTAAGTCGTCCACAAAGACCAGAAGGATTGTTTAAAGCATTTATTGGTGCAGCAAGTGGTCTTCCAGCACAACATTTTAACTAGACTTTAAAAATTAAATTTCGGTAACAAGAGAGCCATAATCCTCGGCTTCTCTTGTTTTTTTTGCGTTTTTCATTTAATATATTTTGTGATACATTTGGGTATTACAAATAGAGAAAAGGATTGTTTCCCCAATGAAACAGATGATTATTCATGGTGGAAAGCCCCTGAAGGGCGACGTATGGATCGGCGGTGCTAAGAATTCCACTGTAGCATTGATTCCAGCGTCAATACTTTCGCGGACTCCTGTTACCCTAGAAGGGGTTCCGCGAATTGCTGATGTAGATAATTTGATGGATCTACTTAGTGAAATGGATGTAAAGTGTGATTTTCATGAAACTACTTTACGAATAAATCCGGATAACATTAAGCGTAGTCCCCTTCCAGCAGGAAAGATTAAGAGCTTGAGAGCTTCTTACTACTTTATGGGTGCATTATTAGGTCGCTTTGGTAAAGCTGTGGTGGGCTTTCCAGGCGGAGATGATATTGGCCCTCGTCCTATTGATCAGCATATTAAAGGCTTTGAAGCATTAGGTGCAACTGTTGAGAATAAAAACGATCAAATTATCATTACAGCTCCTAAAACTGGGCTTCGTGGTGCAAAAATTCATTTAAAGATGCCTTCTGTAGGCGCAACGATGAATATAATTATGGCTAGTGTAATGGCAAAGGGCCAAACTATTATTGAAAATGCTGCTAAGGAACCGGAAATTATTGATTTAGCTACATTTTTGAATAATATGGGCGCCGTTATTCGTGGTGCAGGTACTGAAGTGATTCGAATTGAAGGAGTAGAGGAATTAAAAGCACAAACTCCTCATACTATTATTCCTGATCGAATTGAGGCTGGAACATATGTAGCTCTAGCTGCTTGCATCGGAAATGGTATTAGAATTCATAATATTATCGAAGAACACCTAGATTCTTACTTGGCTAAAGTAGAAGAAATGGGTGTAGTAATTGATGCTGATGAAGATTCACTTTATGTTTATCCAGCAGGTGACTTGAAAATGATTCAAGTTAGAACTGATGTATATCCTGGATTTGCGACTGATTTACAGCAGCCAATTACTCCACTTCTTCTAACAGCTAAGAGCGGTGAAGGCGTAGTAATTGATCAAATATATCCTAAGCGTGTTGGTCATATTCCTGAACTTCAGAAGATGGGTGCAAATATTCAGGTAGAAGATAATATTATCTTAGTTCATCCAACTCATCACTTGCATGGAGCACATGTTAGTGCTGGTGAAATTAGAGCAGGCGCTTGTTTGATGCTTGCTGGCTTAATGGCAGATGGTGAAACTATCATTTCAAATGCAGGAAACATTTTGCGTGGCTATGATAGAATTGAACAAAAGTTGCGTCAACTAGGTGCAGAGGTATCTGTGATTGATGTCTAATTAAAATAGAACATTAAAAAAGGGCTTGGAATCTCCAAGTCCTTTTTTATTGGTTTTAAGAAAATATTTTATTTAGCTTTGTACTTCAATTTTTTCTGGGGCAGCAGGAATATGTTGCTCTTCTAAGCCAGATTTTCCTTTAAATAGTAAATTGAGAATCGTAGCACTTAAGCTTGCTACAACAATACCATTTCCAAGGAATAATTGAATAGTTTCTGGTAAAGCTTGGAAAACTTGTGGATAGACAGTAACACCTAATCCGAGACCAATTGAAATAGCTACGATTAGGATATTACGAGTATCCTCAAAGTCTACTCTCTTTAGCATTCTCATTCCTTGGACTGCAATCATTGTAAACATCACAAGCATAGCGCCGCCTAAGACAGAGTCAGGGATGATAGTTACTAGAGCACCAAATTTAGGGAGTAGTCCCATTAACATTAAAAATCCTGATGCCCAGTAAATTGGTCTTTTTGTAGTAATACCTGATAATTCAAGTAAACCTACATTTTGTGAAAAAGTAGTGTAGGGGAATGTATTAAAGATTCCACCAAGAATCTGTGCGAGCCCTTCAGCACGATAGCCTTTTTTAAGGTCATCGCTAGTGATGTCTTTGTGGAGTAAGTCACCAATAGCAAAGAATACTCCGGTAGATTCAACCATTGAAACGAGAGCAATGATGATCATTGTTAAACTGGATGACCACTCAAACTGTGGCATTCCAAAGTAAAAAGGTTGAGGTAAGTGGAACCAAGAAGCTTGAGCAACTGGAGTAAGTGAAACCATACCCAGAGTACTGGCAATTAAGGTTCCTGCAATTAATCCCACTAAAACAGCGATGGATTTGATAAATCCTTTGCCCCAAACTTGAAGGGCAAGAATAATTGCTACAGTTATAAAGCCAGTTAAAAGATTTTTAGGATCACCGAAGTTTTTAGCTGTAGAATTGCCCCCACCAAGATTTTGAATAGAAACCGGAATTAAGGAAAGTCCAATTACTGTAATTAAGCTTCCCGTTACAACTGGTGGAAAGAGCTTTTTGATTTTAGAAAAATAGCCTGCTACTAAAAATACGAAAACACCCGCTACGATGATTGCACCATACATAGTACCAATGGTGAATTTTTTCCCAATCATTTGAAGAGGAGCTACAGCTTGAATAGCACACCCTAAAACAACAGGTAAGCCAATTCCAAAATAACGATTACGTAGAAGCTGGAGAGCAGTTGCTAAACCACACATGAAGATATCGATTGAAACTAGATAAGTCATTTGAGTGGAGTTGAATTTTAAGGCAGTTCCAATTAAAAGAGGAACGGCAATTGCTCCCGAATACATTGCGAGTAGGTGTTGCAAGCCTAGTAAAGCAGCTTTTTTGTGGTTAACTTGTGTGTGCTTCATTTATTCTTCTCCTACAAAATGCACTTGATTGTTTTCAAAATCAGAAATTCTAGCTAAGGCTTCAAGACGGTAGCCGTGATCTTTAACCCATTCGCTGCCACCTTGGAATTCTTTAGCTACAACTACACCAACACCAGCTACAGTTGCATTTGCTTGATCTGCAATATTAAGCATCCCTTTAACAGCTTCTCCATGGGCTAAGAAGTCATCAATAATTAATAAGTGATCGTCACTACTCAAGAATTTCTTTTCAACACAAATTTTATTATTAACTTTTTTAGTGTAAGAAAATACGTCTGCACAATAAACAGCATCATTAAGAGTTGAAGGTTTTTTCTTTCTCGCAAAAACCATTGGCACTCCTAATTGATATGCAGCCATAATACCAGGAGCAATTCCTGAAGCTTCACAAGTAAGAACTTTAGTAATTTTTTCGTTTTCGAATAAACGCTTAAATTCCTTACCGACTTCCATCATAAGTTGCGGATCGACTTGATGATTTAGAAAAGAGTTAATTTTTAAAACATTGCCATCTAATACTTCTCCATCTTTACGAATCCGTTCCTCAAGTAATTTCAATTTTATCCTCCTGCAAAAAAAAGACTTCTTCTACCCGTAAATTAGGGTAAAAGAAGTCCTTTGTAGTGCTACTTATGACATCGATTACCTATAGTCCAGAATTAATTGGTTCCGGGTAGAAACTGTCGACCTTATTACGACGATATATAGATATTTGATATCTAGAGTGTAGCAGAATCATTTTCCGAACACAAGGCCTCTTTTTTGATGTATTATTCTGAAATTGATTTTTTCTTTTTTAAAGAAAGGATTGCCTCAAGAATTCCATATGTAATTCCAGCAAGTGGCCAAATAATCCAGCTTTGGCTCCAATTCTTGCTAATGAAACTATAAGCAAGATAGATAAAAGAAATAGTCATCCAATAAATAGTGGCATATTTTTCAATTATTTTTTTGCTGGCCTTTTTCTCAGCAGTATAGTCTTCTATTTGCAAAATAATATTAAAACTATCACGAACAATATTGGTTTTGACTAAGAAAAAGACACCAATTCCTACAAGAAAAATCGTAGCAGTTGAAAGACCAGTCATTAGGTCATCAATTCGGCTATTTGAAAGAGAACCAATAAATAAAGAGCCAGTCATAAGTGGAATAGCAGATAAAATACAAAAAGTAATGCCAATAATCTTTAGAACTAGGTGCTGATTTTCATATTCTTTACTTAACTTAAGAACTTGCTCTTTTGTTTCTTCAGAAAGATTACATTCTTCATACTCGAAATTTTCGTGAACTTTTAGCCAGTGATTTCCTGCAATAAAGAGAGCCACAGCGGCTGCAACTAGAAGTATTAGAACAATTACGCCAATTCCTGTTACAAAATTAATCGATGAAGTTAAGATATCTAATCTTGTTAAGCTGATTAAGATTAATAAAGTAATTGGTGAGAAAATACATAGCATGACGCCAATAGCAATCAACGTAGAACTGCGTTTTCTAGCAGATAAGAAATCGTGAACCGAAGATTGAGATAAGCATTTTGTTTGAGACATAGATATCACCTCTTTTGTATATAAAAATTGAATAGTATAGATTTACTTCAATTTTATATAACAAATTATTAAAGCGCTATTTTGATGCTTGTGAAGTTAAAAAATAAATTAATGATTGACCAATTGAATTTTTCTTAGTAAAGTTTCTAGTAAATAGGGATAAATTATTTTTTAGAAGGAGAAAATTGTGGCTAAGACTAATCTAAATGATTTTGATAAGATTATTGTGCTTGATTTTGGTAGTCAATATAACCAATTGATTACTCGTCGAATTCGTGACTTTGGTATCTATTCAGAACTTTTACCACATGACTTAAGTATTGAAAAGATCAAAGAAATGGCCCCTAAGGGAATTATCTTTTCCGGTGGTCCAAACAGTGTTTACGATAAGGGTGCTTTAAAAGTTGATCCTGAAATTTTCAAGCTTGGTATTCCAATTTTGGGGATTTGTTATGGAATGCAACTCATGAGTTACGATTTAGGCGGTAAGGTTGAAAAGGCTGATAATTCCGAATATGGTCGTGCTGATATTGAGGTAATTGATCCTAATGCAGTTTTATTTGAGGGCTTGCCAAGAGAACAATACGTTTGGATGAGTCATGGTGACTTAGTAACTAAGGCTCCAGAAGGCTTTACTGTAACTGCTAAGAGTAAGAATTGTCCAATTTCTGCAATTGCTAACGACGAGAAAAAATTCTATGGAATTCAATTCCATGCCGAAGTTCGTAATTCCGAATATGGTTTAGATATTTTGAAGAACTTTGCATTTAAGGTTTGTGGTGCCAAAGCTAACTGGACCATGGATGACTTTATCGAGATGCAAGTTGATGAAATCCGTAAAAAAGTTGGCGATAAGAAGGTTATCTTAGGCCTTTCTGGTGGGGTCGATTCTAGTGTTACTGCAACTCTTCTTCACAAGGCAATAGGTGATCAATTAACTGCGATTTTTGTTGATCACGGGATGCTTCGTAAAGATGAAGGCGATCAAGTAATGCAAGCTTTGAATAAGGATCTTGGGGTTAATATTATTCGCGTGAATGCCCAAGAGCGTTTCTTGAATAGGCTCAAGGGAGTAACTGATCCTGAACAAAAACGTAAGATCATCGGTAAAGAATTTATCGAAGTCTTCAACGAAGAAGCTAAAAAGTTAAAAGATGTCGACTTCTTAGCCCAAGGTACTTTATATACAGATGTTATTGAGTCAGGAACTAACACTGCTCAAACTATTAAGTCACACCACAATGTTGGTGGTCTTCCTGAGGACATGCACTTTGAATTAATTGAACCACTTCGTAAGCTTTTCAAGGATGAAGTTCGTGAACTTGGTGAAAAGCTTGGCATTCCTCATGACTTAGTATGGCGACAACCATTCCCAGGTCCAGGGCTTGGTATTCGTGTTATTGGCGAAGTTACTGAAGACAAGCTAAAGATCGTGCGTGAATCAGATGCGATTTTACGTGAAGAAATTAAGAATGCTGGTCTTCAAGAAGATATTTGGCAATACTTCACAGTTTTGCCAGGTATTCGTTCAGTTGGTGTTATGGGGGATGGTCGTACTTATGACTACACTATTGGTATTCGTGCCGTAACTTCAATTGATGGGATGACTGCAGACTTTGCCCAAATTCCATGGGATGTTTTGAGCAAGATTTCTACTAGAATCGTAGATGAATGTGACCACATTAACCGCGTAGTTTACGATATTACCAGTAAGCCACCTTCCACTATTGAATGGGAATAAGCTGACAATGTTAGTTGATAAGGAAATCCTGATTTGACAGCATTTAACGAAGGCAAAACTTAGACAAAATAATAAAAAATGGTTTGGTTGTCTGCCAAAAGTCTGCCAAATTATATAGGCTCTTAGTATAAACTAAGGGTCTTTTTTGATGTAGAGACAAAGCAAGTTTATAACTGAATTGTAAATATAAGTTAACGTTTTAAGAGCTGTATAATTATTAATTTGTAATTTAAATATAATATGGTATCATATAGATGAATGTCTATGTATTAAGGAGATATAAATGGATTACCAAGAATTAGCAAACTTATTAAAAGTCGTTGCAGAACCTAACCGACTTAAGATCTTAAACTTACTTTCATGCGGAGAGATGTGTGCTTGTGATATTCTTGATCATTTCAATTTTACACAGCCTACTCTTTCACATCATATGAAAGTATTGGAAGATAAGGGATTGATCTTAGTGCAGAAGAGGGGTAAATGGCACTATTATTCATTAAACCCAGAAAAATCAACAGTAATTATTAATGGATTAACTGAAGTACTATCAAATTCTGAGAATTGTATTTGTAAGGATGCTTAAAAAGTTTGTTAATCCTTTTATTTTGAACAATACATAGATGATCATCTATATATAGAGGGAGTTTTTTATTATTATGAATACGTCAAAAGGCTTATCTTTCATGGATCGCTATATGACTTTATGGGTATTTCTAGCTATGGCTTTAGGAATTGTGATTAGTTTTGTCTTTCCATCATTCCCTAAGTTAATTAACAGTTGGTCAGTGGGTACTACTTCAATACCTATTGCGATTGGTTTGATCTTAATGCTGTATCCACCTTTGACAAAGGTTAATTACGATAAAATGGGGGATGTTTTTAGAGATAAGAAAGAGCTTGTTTTTTCTTTGATTCAAAACTGGATTGTTGGTCCACTTTTGATGTTCGCTTTAGCAGTTATTTTCCTTCATGATTATCCTGACTACATGGTTGGTTTAATTATGATTGGATTGGCAAGATGTATTGCCATGGTAATTGTGTGGAATGAATTGGCACAGGGGAATAATGATTATGCAGCCGGTTTGGTCGCAGTAAATTCTATTTTCCAAATTGTCTTTTATTCCGTTTACGCATATGTTTTTATTAGTGTATTGCCTAAATTCTTCGGCATTCAAACTCATGCACTTAACGTTACGATGGGCGAAATTGCTAAAACCGTCTTTATTTACCTGGGTATTCCGTTTATTTTAGGAATCGGTTCACGCTATTTGATTATTAAATCCAAGGGCAAAGATTGGTTTGAAGCTAAGTATGTTCCTAAAATTAGCAGAATAACCACCTGGGCTTTGCTTTTTACTATCGTACTAATGTTTTCGGTTAAGGGCGTTAAAGTTGTTCAATTGCCGCTTGATGCAGTTAGGGTAGCTGTTCCTTTATTACTATACTTCGTATTAATGTTCCTAATTACTTTTTGGATTGCGAAAAAGACACGCACAAGCTATTCAATCTCCGTAACACAAGCCTTTACTGCTTCAAGCAATAACTTTGAACTTGCAGTGGCTGTAGCCGTTGGTATTTTTGGCTTAAACTCAAGTGAAGCATTTGCGGCCGTAATCGGTCCCATGGTAGAAGTACCGGTTATGATCCTATTGGTAGATGTGGCACTTTGGATAAAGAGGAGATACTACAAGTAATGAAGAAAATATATTTTTTATGTACTGGTAATTCCTGTCGTAGTCAGATGGCAGAGGGCTATGGCAAGATCCTGTTAAAGGATAAATATGAAGTGAAAAGTGCAGGTATTGAAAAACATGGGTTAAATCCATATGCGGTTAAGGCTATGGCAGAAGATGGCGTTGATATTAGTCAGCAAAAATCTAAGTTAATTGATCTAGATTATTTGAATTCAGCTGATCTTGTGGTTACCTTGTGTGGGGATGCAAGAGATCGTTGTCCAGCCTTGTCGCCTCAAACGAAAAATCTTCATTGGCCTTTGATTGATCCGGCGCAAGCACAAGGAACACCTGAACAGAAAATGGTAATATTTCGTCAAGTTCGTGATGAAATCAAAAAGCGTGTAGCCGATTTGAAATGAAAAATATTAAGAAATTTTAAAGAAGAAATTTTGAAATTGATAGCAAACTTAAGAAATGGTATAAATTAACTATAAGTATTTAAAGGTTTTATTTTATTTTTAAAGGTATATTTTTTTATTACTCATGGTGATGTAAGTACTATTACATTGCGCCAACATGGTGTGTATAGTGTCATTATGAGAGATGTTGGATAAGTCGTAGAACAATGTTACCGTTGCTACAGGTCTATGACTGATTTTTTATAGAAAATGTAGCGGTACCACCGTGGGCGCCACGCTAGCGGATACTGGTAGTAGCGTGGTTTAGTTATTTTTAAGTTTTAAAGGAATTTTTAACTTTTTAACTTCTCCAGCACTAGCAGTCTGCCCATTTGATGGAAAACTGAATAGATAATGACGAGAAGCATGTGTTTACAAACACGTGCTTCTTTTAGTTATCGCGGATTATCAAGGTGTTAGAGAAGGCTTTAACATTGGTAATCCGCTTTTTTTGTCGTCAATTTTAGTTAAAGGGATGCCATATCCCGCTGTCTCAATTTAGGAGGTTATAAATATGGCTCAAACTAATAACAATCAATCAGTTGAAACTATTAAGGAATCAACTTTTTCAGCTTCAGTGTTGCCCAAGGCTACACCAATTGTACTTCAAAAGCCATTGAAGTTAGCTACGGGTAGTATCTTTAAGGTGCTTTCTGGTACAAATGAAGATGTTAAGGATAGTAACGGTGATAACACTGTACGTGCATGTTATCGAGTTCAGTCATTACGCACCGTATTTTGATTTAGCAAAAGAGAGCTCTAGTTGGATGCGCATAGAAGGTGAATTTAAGCATAAAGCGGCACATGCAATTCTCTCAGATTTAAAAGATAAAGATGAAGAAGAATTAGGTCAAAAACTAATCAGTTACGTGGTTAATCAATAGCTGTTAACAGACAAAAGAAAAAACTTAATCCCATTATGGCAAAAGTTAACTGACTTGGCTAATGGTTCAGGTGCTATTCCTCCGCTTGCTCCAATGTTAACAGATCGACTAGTTCAAGAGATTAAGTGGTTTTTGACCGGTGGAGCAGCAGGTGTATTTTATCGTGTTTTTCAGTTATTTGGTGAGGTTGGTAAAGGTGATTTTCTCCTGTTTATGTTCGACTACGTTGAAAAGCCGAATGAAAAAGAGCATTTTACCATTCCGGGTAATATGAGTAAGGATTTGGAGCTGATTCAAAAACAGCATCCTAATATAGAAACGATTAATTACTATCTTAAACGTGCTGTCAAGGAGATTGAGGAAGAAAAAAAGACTAGTCAAACCGACCAAAGTAAAGACTAGCCTATATAAAGCGAACAAACCAATGCGACGGCTGTTCGCTTTTCATTATCTTCCATTTTGGAGTTTTTGAAAAGGAAAAGACTATTATGAAAGAATTAGTAGATTTTACAGAGGGATATAAGCCTAGTCAGGCTAGAACCATTATTAGAATTGCAAAAAATAATATGGTAAAAGCTGGTTATGGCTTGTACAATAATAAGCGTCTGGGTGTAGTCCCAGTTAAGGCTGTTGAACAAATTACAGGATTATCCCTTCACAAAAGAAAGGATGATCGGTAAATGACGGTTAGTAAAACTAAATATGCTGACGTTTACAAAGATGATAAAGGACACTTCTTTTATCAAATCTTTCTAGGCAGGGATGCCAAAGGAAAGAAGCATTTCAAAAAGGGTAGAAAAGATGAACTGAAGCACTATTTTACTAGTGCTAGGGCAGCACATATTGAAGCACAAAGGGTTAAGCAAATTTACTTAAACGTCAATTTAGGCGATATGACTTACGCGAGCTTCATAAAAGAAAAGTTCTTACCAAAGTACAAAGCTGACGTTGAAGGCAGTACTTACGAAACACATTCAAAAATGTTTTTGCATGCCGTGGACTTTTTGGGTAATGTAACGCTTAAAAAACTTACAGTAGAAGAATGTGAGAGGTATAGGACTTGGCTGTTAACAGAAGCTAAGTACTCTCAAAGTTATGCTAGTGTAGTGTATACGGCCTTTAGGCAAAGCCTGGATTACGCAGTAGAAATTAATTTAATTCCTGCAAATCCTTCTCTGAAGACGAAATCTGTGCCTAAAGGCAACGCTACGGCTAAGTATTGGACGAAGGAAGAATTTGAAAAGGTTCTTTCGTCTGTATCTGTTTCTAGTTTTTATGAGCGTTTAATTTATGTAACGTTCTTGTTCTTTTATAGGATGGGATGCAGAGTCTCTGAAGCAGGTGCATTAAGATGGTCTGACGTTGATTTAAACAATGGTAAGGTAAGATTTATTAATAACCTCCACTATAAGAATAAGATGGAATATGAGCTAGTGCTATATTTGAAAAATGATTCAAGTCGGAGAACTTTAACTCTTGATGATGAACTTGTTAGAGTTTTAGAAGATTGGAAAAAAGAACAGCTTAAGTATAGTGTTCATGATTTTGTCTTGTCCTATGACAATTGTCCATTGAATAAATCAACCTTAAGCAAATGGCTTAAACGCTATTCCAAAATTGCTGGTGTTCCTAGAGTTGACGGTAGAGGATTGAGGCATTCTAATGCTTCTTATCTTATTGCTGAACTAGGTGCGGATGTTTTAACGGTTAGTCACCGTTTAGGGCATAAAACACCTATGACGACACTGAAATACTATGCGCATATGTTTAGTAACAATGACATTGAGTTAGCCTCTAAGATGGAAGGAAGCATGGATATTTCTCCTGCAGAAAAATCAAAAGTTACATTTAATGGTAACCAACATTTAGATGGAAACAAAATAGACGGTCTGCCAAATGTCTGCCAGAAGAAGAAAAAGGCTAGTTAATTAGTTGATATAAAAGGAACGTCGTTTATTCTAAGGGAATAAGAGACTCATCTCTGAAAAAAGAATATAAAGGAAAAAAGCCTATTAAATCTTGGTATTGATGAACCATGATTTAATAGGCTTTTTATAGTATTTAATTAAACTCAAGCTTATTTGCTTCATCGATCTTAGTTAGGAAAGATGAAACATCAGTAATAATGTCATTGGTGTATGAAACATTAATCAGATTAACCCAATTTTTTCGAAGAAAATAGTCGTCAATGTCGTATCTAACTTTAGTTAAGTATTTATAACTAATAAATAGTAATTCAGAAAAAATCAAATTACGTTTTTGAGGCTGCATAACGAAATCCAGTAATAGATCTTTTCCAGCACCCTTAATAAAGTGAAAAAATTCGCAATTGATATGTCTAATCGGATGAAAAGGATATAAAATTTGAGAATTTAATACTTGTTTTTCAAATTGTCTAAGTAATTTTTGATCTTTTTTACTAATTTGATAATCATTGTTGTTTAAATTAATCATCGTATATCAATTCCTGTTCTAACTGTTACCTAAAGTATATAAAGTGAAAAAAGTAAAAACAATGAATGTTAACTAAGTTGAAAAAGAAAAACTTTTTATATCGAAAGTAAAAAATTATTTTACTTTTGATATAATATTTTTAATAATTAAGTAAAAGAAAGTTACAGACTATAAATATTTACGGAAGAGAAGTGAGGAACAAGTTTGAGTGATATTAGGGTACAGAATACAAAAAATAATTTGATTGCTGCTCTTTTGAGCTGCTTAGAAGATGAGAGTTTCCATAAGCTAAAAGTAAAAGATATTATTGATAAGGCTGGCGTAAGTACTAGAACGTTTTATCAATATTATTCAGATGTCAATGATCTACTAAGAGATACAGAAGATAGCTTTATTACAGAGTATCTAAAAAATGTTGAAAAAGATCGTGATTCATTAGGAGATCTTGATTTAGATACACCTTTTGAAGATCAGTTAGAAAATATTTTAAATGCAACAAAAAATACCATTGAGTTTTGTTATGCACATAAAAAAGAAATACAAGTCTTGTTATCGGATAATGGAGATACGCGTTTTTATAATATGATTTTCCAGACTGGTTGTGAGGAAATTATGAAGCGTATGAGCCAGATGAAAAATATCGATAAGTTAAAGATGAATGAAAAAGAACAGATGAGAATGATGATTAGTGTACAGGTATTTGTACATAGTATCATTGGCATGGTAAGAGTTTTGCTTGAATACAGCGATAGGTTAGCTCCATATGACGTTCGTCAAAGTATACTTACATTTTTACGTGAGTCACCGGTAGCTTCCATGAATATAAATAAAAAATAGAGACAACAAAATAATTTATAGGATATTAGGCTGAACTCCACGATAACGGGCTAAAGTATTGAATTAAGTGGTTTTGTTGGCAATTGAGAAATAATTGTACTTAAATATGAAGTAGCATAAGAAGAATAGTAATTAAAAACGAATTTTTAGGGGATACGTCAATGAAAATAGAAATTCCAACTATGAATGGATTTATTCCAGATTGCTACGGTAAATTTGCCAATGCTGATCAAAAGATTGAAGGGAAGCCTAGTAGATCTTTTCCAATTTTTATTACTGATGCGCCTGATAAGGCAAAAACTTTAGCTGTGTATTTTAGAGATTTTGATTCAGTTCCAGTCTGTGGATTTACTTGGATTCACTGGTTAGCTGCCAATCTTCCGGTTCGAGATGTTCCAGCTAATATTAGTCATTTTAAGAATAGCAGCCTTGATTTTGTCCAAGGAAATAATAGCAATATTAGCAAGTTTTTGGGTGAAAATTCTGGCCCAGTTGACGGCTATACAGGTCCGATGCCTCCTGATAAGACGCACTATTATACTTTAACCGTGTATGCATTAGACACAAAACTTGATCTAAAAGAAGGTTATTGGTTAAACGACTTTTTGCGTGAGATGGAAGGTCATATAATTGATAGTGCGACTATTTCAGTTCCAAGTAGAGCAAAATAAAAGTCGAAGTTACTAATAAATATGCTATAATTTAAGTAAAGAAAAAGGAGATCCGAAGATCTCCCATGCAGCCCGCTTTAAGAGCGGTGACAAAATTATAGTTTTGGCAAACGCCTACTCAATAACTCGGTCAAAAGTTATATATTGAGCGGCATTTTTTATTGTGGTTGTCGATATATGTTAGCAATGCTAACACAAAAGTACCAAACAACAGCATTAACGAGATGGCCTCGTATACGCTCATCTGGCTGAACCCTTTCCAATTGATGTCGGACCATAGGCCTCACCTCCGGGAGGAAAACAGCCCCCGCTCATAAAACTTTCTGCGGATATAATTATAACGAAAATTTATTTGCAACAGAATATAGATTAGTTAAAAAGCTCGCGATTAATTTCGCGGGCTTTTACTATTAAACTTATTCTGCTTTTTCCTTAATAAAAAAATATGTAAATAGACAATAGATTATAATTCCTAAATAAAAAACATTTGTAGAACTAAAAGCAGGTTCAATAAATCTACTAACAATGTAGTCTATACCTAAAATACAAAAAATATAGATCCAGCTCCCGTAAACAAATAACTTGTGTAAGTTAGATGGTAGATGCTTTCTGTATTTAACTAAAAGAGAAAGATAACGAAGTTGCACTATATAAGATATAAAGAAATATGCGGCTCCACTGAAAATTGAAAAAGTTATTCCCCAGGCAATAAGAGAGACTGTGCCGTTAGAGTTGCTGAGTCCACTAATTACTGGGCCAATAATACCTAAGACTGCTAGGATACAGGATAAAACTAAATATTTATCATTAGTATGATGAAAGGATTGGATAACAGACCTTAATTTCTTTTTCTCCTCCATAATGTCAAAGTTTTGTTTATTTAGATGCTTAAATTCACGCATAATAAGAAAACTATAAATTAGAAGACCAAATGAAATTGCAAGAACTACAATGGTTGCAGCAAATCCAATAAGTGAAATGATTAATTGCATTTTATCACTGACACCTATTAGGAATCCTGAAATAGCACTGCAAAAACTAATACATGCTGGACTGAAAATAGCGAGAGCGATTGATAGAGCGCGTAATTTTGAACTTTTCTTAGCAGTAGAGAGATACTTTTGAACCAATTTATCAGGTAAAATAGGTGATTTATCTTCTGCGGGAATATCTGCTGTTTTAATTTCAAAAGATGGAGCACCACTTTTTAGTAAATAATCTGTGGTGACGCCAAATAATTCTGATAAGCTAACGATTTTTTCAATATCTGGAATTGATTGATCACTTTCCCATTTTGAAACGGCTTGGCGACTAACATTCATTTTTTCAGCTAAGCCTTCTTGAGAAAGATTATTCTTTTTTCGTAATTCCGTGATTTTTTGACCTAATCTCATATGGATTGTCCTTTCATTGTTGATTGATTTTAATTTATTAAAAATCATGGTTGCAGACAACCACTTTTTGATTGCATTGTGGGCAACTAATGGTTGCGAGAGGAAAAATTATAGTGATTAATCTTAGTTAAGTAAGCTATTCTCTGCTTTTGTGTAGAATTTGTGACACCGCCAAAATGAATCCAATGTCGATGTTGCATTCCTAATTGCTTTAGAGTTTTGTTAACAAAAATTCGTTTAATACCATTTCCCAAAAAGAGTTTGACATAAAAAGTTGGTGAAGTTGAAGTGGTGAGGACATAGGTATGTTTAATGTTGGTTAATTCGCCATGAATACCAGTTTTGCTTACAGTATGGGATAATCCTTTTCCTTCTTTCATAACTTTGTCAATAAAGCCTTTAAGCATTGCCGGGATACTATTCCACCAAAGTGGAGTAATAAAAATTATTGCGGAAGCTTCTCTTAAGTAATTTAAGTATTTTGTTACTAGAGGATCATGAGTTTTACCAGTATGAAATAAACATAATTCTTCTTTGTCATAAATAGGATTAAATTGTTCTTGATACAAGTCAATTACTTTAAAGCTTTTATGCTTATGTGCTAAATTTGATTTTACTGATTCTAAAATTGCATGGTTAAAACTTTTTTCATAAGGATGACAATAGATGATTAAGAAATCCATTTTAATCTTTTCCTTTCAAAAGTTGATTTAAAGTGTATTCCACTAATTGTGCGTCATAGCGAGTAATTTTATTTTTAATTAGTAATGCATATCCTTGAATAAAGGACCAGATTTGAATAAATAAATCTTGATCAGAAAGAGTAGTTGATGAATTAAGATTAGTAATTAAAGCTTTTACTTTTTGCAAAAAGGGATATTGATTAGCATTTGAATATAAATCTAGTGCTGATAATTGGTAGAATAAGAAGTCCATTTGGTTGGGATGCATAGTTATAGACTGACAAATATATTTAGCGATAATGAGTAACTGTTGTTTAGATGAATAATCTTCATTTAATGGGATCTGCTCAATAAATCGTTTAGATAATTGGATTACTACTTTTTGAAATAGTTCATTTTTATCTTTGAAATGTCTATAAAAAGCCCCTGTTGTAAGTCCCAGTTCCTTTGTAAGTTTGCGTAAACTTAAGTTTTGATACCCATTAGTGTCGATTAGATGAACGGTTTGATTTATAATTTTTTCTTCGGTTGTCATTTTTATCTTTTTTCTTGATAACGGTGTTATCTTCTTGGGTCTATGATAACACTGTTATCATGACAATAAAAGATAAATAATTTGTTATAATACACGCTAAGGAAAGTAAAAACACAATTCGGTTGGTAGTCCGAATGTATAATTTATTTATATCAGTAACCTTCCCTCCTAGGATGTCTCTCTTTCCTCTTATTTTTAGGAGGGGACATAATGATTAAAGGTGTATTAACTATTATTTTTGATGAACCATTCTACAAAGCAATTTTTGAGCAATTCGATGGTACTCAGTATAAAGTGGCTCAAGTCAATATGGGAACTTCATTGCCAACGATGCCGAAAATAATTGACTTGGTTAATGAGCATTATTCTGACTTACGATTTAGCAAATCAACTCGAGATCAGGAAGTAATGCATCATATTAACCCGAAAAGAGCTCAAAGATTAGCGCATAAAGAAGTTCGAAAACGTGGAATTGGTACTAAAGCTCAACAAGCTTTAAAAAAGCAATTTGAGAAATCGAAAATAACTAGAAAAAAGATGAATAAAGATAGAAAGCGTGAAATGCAAAAAGAGCGTTTTTTACAAAAACAAATTAAACGTCGAAAAAAACATCGAGGTCATTAATAAACAAAAGCTCGCAATTAATTTGCGGGCTTTTTTGATAAATATGCTATAATTTAGATAAAGAAAAAGGAGATCCTAAGATCTCCCAGACAGCCCGCTTTAAGAGCGGTGGCTAAAGTTATAAAGTTGACATGCGCCTACTCAATAAACCTGCCAAAGTTATGAATTGAGCGGCGTTTTTGTTTATTTTTTGTTGTGATGATCGATATATGTTAGCAAAGCTAACATAAAAGTACCAAACAACAGCATTAACGAGATGGCCTCGTATACGCTCATCTGGCTGAACCCTTTCTGCTTGATGTCGGTCCATAGGCCTCACCTCCAGGAGGTAAAACAGCCGCCGCTCATAAAACTTTCTGCATGAATAATTCTACCTAAAAGAATAAAATTTGAGAAGATAAACAAGTGAAGAAGCTCGCAATTAATTTTGCGAGCTTTTATTATATTCTTCTCCCCATTTTTCCATTTCTAGGATTAAAGGAGTAAGTGTTTTACCCAAGTTAGTTAATTGATAATTAGTTTTGGGTGGAACTGTTGGGTAGGTTATTTTATTTATGATGCGATCTGCCAATAATTGATTAAGCTGGAGAGAGAGCATTCTTCTAGAACAATTTGGCATTAAACGCTCTAGTTCACTGAATCTACATTGCTCTTTTTTTATTAGGTGATAAATAATTACACTTTTCCATTTACCAGAAATTATTTTTAAAGTGCTTTCAACTGGGCATCCCTCAGCACAATCATAAATATGTTTTACCAATTTTATCACTCCTAACTGTGATTCATTATATAGATCTTCAACTTTTTTAATAAGGGAAAAAATTGTAACTTAACTACAAAAAATTCACTTCTTGTTTTTTGATTGAATGAACTTACTATTTAATAATGAACATAATTTTACAAGGAGAAAACTATGAAAGCAATTGGATTTAAACAACATTTAGACATTAAAAACCCCTCAAGTTTAATTGATTTTGAAACAAAAAGGCCTAAGCCTAACGGGCATGATCTGTTAGTGAGGGTAAAATCGGTATCTGTTAATCCAGTAGATATTGGAGTTAGAAAAAATGGAAATGGCATATTGAAGCGGCCTAAAATTATTGGGTGGGATGCATATGGTGTTGTTGAGGAAATTGGTCCCCAAGTAACTCTTTTTAGCTCTGGTGATAGGGTTTTTTATGCAGGATCTTTCATAAGATCTGGGAGTGATAGTGAGTATCAGCTAGTAGATGAACGCATAGTAGGGAATGCGCCTAAAAATTTGACTGATGATGAAATTGCTGCAATGCCTTTAACCTCCCTCACTGCCTATGAAGGATTATTTGAGCAAATGAAATTGACTTTTAACAAGAGTAAAAATAAAGGTAAGACTATTTTGATTATTAATGGAGCAGGTGGAGTGGGATCTGTTGCTACACAATTAGCAAATTTAGCTGGTTTTACAGTTATTAGTACAGCATCACGATCAGAAAGTATTAAGTGGACTAAAGATCATGGAGCTAAGTATGTGGTAAATCATAGACATGATTTAGTTAAGGAAGTGAGAAATTTAGGTTTTAAATATGTGGATTATATTTTTGAGCTAAATGATTTAGATGGTCATTGGAAAGAAATGTGTGAATTAATTAGACCGGAGGGCCACATAGTCTCAATTACAGAAAATCGTCGCCCAATTAATTTACGTCTTCTTACCAAAAAGAAGGCACATTTTTCGTGGGAATGGATGTACTCGAAATCCTACTACCATACGCAAGATATGATTAGTCAACATAATATTTTAAATAAGATCTCCACAATGTTAGATTTGGGAGAGCTTCAAAGTACCTTAACTAAATCTTTGTCACCATTAACATCCCGAAATTTACGGAAGGCTCATGAATTAGTTGAAAGTGGTCATATGATTGGAAAAGTAACAGTTTCTAATTGGCAATAAAGATAAGTTGAAGACTATCTTTATTTGATGAGTATAATTGACAGCGAAATATGCTATAATTTAGATAAAGAAAAAGGAGATCCGAAGATCTCCTTTGCAGTCCGCTTTAAGAGCGGTGACAAAATTATAGTTTTGGCAAACGCCTACTCAATAACTCGGTCAAAAGTTATATATTGAGCGGCGTTTTTTATTTTTTGTTGTGGTTATCGATATATGTTAGCAATGCTAACACAAAAGTACCAAACAATAGCATTAACGAGATGGTCTCGTATACGCTCATCTGACTAATTATCCTTAGATTTCATCTCTGGAAATAAAAAACAACATTCTAATAAAATTTTTTGTACAAGTGATGAAGGTTATAACGCTAATAAAAAAGAGTTCGTCAGAACTCTTTTTTAATTTTGATCCTCTGGCCAAAAAAGATCATCTAATTTTTTATCTAAAACCTGGCAAATTTTGATACATAGATTAATCGTTGGATTGTAGTCACCTTTTTCAATTGATGAAATGGTTTGACGTGATACCTCTACTTTGTCGGCTAATTCCTGCTGTGATAGATCTTTGCCTGCGCGAGCAGCTTTCATTCTTAGGTTTTTCATCTATTCATCATCTCTCTCAGTTTTATAGCGATCAATCCAAATAGAAACTGCTGGGATTAAGCATATAAGACTTAGAAAACCATTTGTAATTTTATCTTCTAAAGAAGGATTGATAAAAACAGCTATTAACCAGATAATACCTAATACGGTTAAAAGTATTGGAGTATTGTTCTTTTTGTTATAACCATAATAGGCATGGTTTAAAATTGTATAAGTCATAAAAATGAGATCACTTATGAAAATCGGAATTAAGACAAAGAAAAATCTAGGAATTGGCATTAGGTTAGAGAGTAGATAGACAGCAATATCTGCTAACATCATTGAAATAAAACCATATTTATATCCACGACCGCGAATCATTTTTTGTCTTTCATCAAACTTTGTAGGATTAGATTTTCTTAGTCCTATAACAGCTATCAAACCAATAAGTATTCCTCCTATAATGGCTATTGTGTTTGTATCCATTGAATTCATATTTTTTATCTTCTTTCATGATTCATTTTATGATGTAATTGTAAAATATTGTTTTTCTAATGTAAAGTATATTTTACATAAAGTAATAAATAAGTGCTGATACAAATTTATTACAATTTTTGATAGACTGAGATTAATTATTGATAATTAGGGTAGAGGATAAGGATTAATGAAACACCTAAGAATTTTAAGAAAAATTACTATAACAACGGGGTTTAATAAATTTACAGCTTCTTTTGTTTCATATTTGCTTATTGCTAGTGGAATATTATATTTCGTTGAACCGCAACTACATAGCTATGGTGATAGTTTGTGGTTTGCCTTTATTACTGCTACGACCGTGGGATATGGTGATATAGTTGCGACCACAGTATTAGGGAGAATTGTTTGTGTTACTTTAACACTTTATGGTCTAATTTTCTTTGGATGCTTATCTGGTGTGATTGTCAATTATTATAGTGAACTTAATAGGAAAAGATAGATTGAAATACTATGTTTTAAATGATGATACTGGTTAGGATGGAAAATAATAACTCTAGTTAAAAAGAAAGAGGATAGGATAGTTGAGAAGAAAGTTAACCTCAAAAAAAGTTTCTCGATGGTTGATTGTAGGAATAATTTTGATTTTGTGCGGAATAGTTGCTACAGTTTGGAGCACTCAAAATACTAGAAAAAAACCCTCTCAGCCTAAATTAAAACCACAACCGGCTTTAGTTGATAATACGAGTACTCGGCCAGCTTCTTACACAACTAAAGAATTTAAATCTTTATTATTCCAAAATTACCCAGATATTTATAAAAACTTGAATTTTAAGCAAAAACCAACTTTCTATGTGATTCCTGGTTTAATTCAGTCAGCAGCAATTAAATATACTCCTCCTGGTCAGGGAAAACCAGGTATTGCATATGATATGGATCCGCAGGGCTTAGCGATTATTGACCATAAATATTTGATTATTTCAGCGTATAGTAAAAGCAAGACCTTTGATTCAGTTCTTTGGGTATTAGATTTTAAGACTGGCCGTTTTGTAAAAACAATTGCCTTAAATAATATTGATCATGTTGGGGGAATTACTTATGACGAAGATCATAAGCGTCTATGGGTAGCCACTATTAATCAAGAGCAACGAGCTCAAGTTCAATCTGTAACGCTGAAAGAAATTGAAAAATATAATTTTAAGAAACAGAAAAAGCCAATAAAATTTGAGCATGGCACTAACTTATCTGCACCACTTCGAACGTCTTATATGACTTATCATAAGAATAAACTCTATATCGGCTACTTCGATAAAGTCCAAGGTGGTCAGCTTTTTGCCTATAAACTTAATAAGAAGGGCCTATTTAAAAAAGATAAAATGCAAGATGGTCTAGCTCTTCCTAGTGAAAACTGGTCAACTTACTCTCAAATTCAAGGGATTAGTTTTGATAAAAATGATATTTTACTATCTACTTCATATGGTGATTTAAATTCCCAGTTATTAATCTTTAAAAATAAATTGAATAAGCCAAACTATAATCTTGATCTTTCGGAAGCAGATAAAACCATTATTTTACCGCCATATATGGAACAAATTATTGGTAAAGATGGTGAAATTTATATGTTGTTTGAATCAGCTACAGCATTTTACCGTCAAAATCCTAATTTACTGCATATGGATCGGGTAATTAAGTTAAAAGTTAAATTCAAGGGTTCCGAAAATAGTAAGGAATAGCTATCAAGAGGAATAAATATAAACATATATTGAAAATTAAAACTCACAATTAAATTTGTGAGTTTTTTTATGTTCTAAATTTAGCCGTTCATGGCTTTACTTTTGCCGCTTATTAAAAATGACGATACAGTTCTGACTTATTTAAGTATTCTTTAGTTAAATCAAATAAAGGAAGTAATCACATGCTTATTGAAACTTATAGTTTAACTAAAAAATATGGCAAAAAATTAGCTTTGAATAAGGTTAATCTCAAAATTGATCGAGGTCAATTGGTTGCCTATCTTGGAACTAATGGTGCAGGGAAGTCTACGACAATTAATATCTTGACTGGGCTGTTGAAGCCAACTTCTGGAACAATTAAATACGCGCCAAATTTAAAAATTGGGGTAGTTTTTCAAGATAGTGTCCTAGATAACAACCTAACGGTTAAAGATAATCTGTATCTAAGAGCCAAAATGTACAAGACTTTTTCTAAAGATTGGCTAGAACAATTAATTGAATTGATTGGGATAAAGAAGTTTCTAAATCAAAAATATGGCACTCTATCTGGTGGCCAAAGAAGAAGAGTTGATATTGCGCGAGCCTTAATCGATCATCCTGATTTGCTGTTTTTGGATGAGCCAACCACTGGACTTGATTTACAGACAAGATTGGTAATTTGGAATTTACTCCAAAAATTGCAGAAAGAGCAGGGGTTAACGATTTTCTTAACTACGCATTATCTTGAAGAAGCAGAAAATGCCGATCAAATGTACATCTTAGAGAACGGTAATATTTTAGCCAAAGGATCTGCAAGTCAGATTAAGGCCAAATATGCACCAACTAAATTGATAGTAACGATGAAAGCCGCTAAACAGCCGCTTCATTCTCAAATTCTTAAAGACAATAAATTTGAGCTAGATGATCTAGATTCAAATCAAGCAATTGATTTTCTAACAAAAAGTAAAGTTAAAATTGCAGATTTTGAATATCACCAAGGCTCAATTAATGATGCATTTATCAAGATTACAGGAAAGGAACTTCAATAATGTTTGCTTTAGTTCAACGAAATATCAAGATTTATTTTTCTAACATCCCTGGCGTAATTATGTCATGCTTTGGAGCATTAATTTCATTCTTTATCTATGTAGGATTTTTACAGAAAAATTTAGAAAGCTCCTGGCCTCAAATTGCAAATGTCAAGCAAATGCTTGATTTATGGATGATGGCAGGAATTGTAGCAATTGCAGGGATTACAACTTCTTTTCAAGCACTAGGTCAATTAGTCAAAGATCGAGAAACGCGCACTGCTGATGATATGTGTTTGACTGATCTTTCTCTTTCAGAGCAAAATTTGGCCTATGTTTTGTCTAGTTCAATCATCAGTTTCTTAATGCAAATCATTACATTTGTGGTGATGGATGTTTACTTTACAGCTGTTGATAAAATTAATATCTCACTTGAAAATAGCTTATTAGCGTTAATTTTTATGGCATTAGGAGCAGTTGGAGCAACACTGCTCAATGAAATAATTGTGCTCTTTATTCATTCTTCAACTACGTTTAGTCGTTTATCGGCAGTCATCGGGGCAATCGCTGGATTTGCTGTCGCTACGTATCTTCCTTATGGAACTTTGTCTTCTACGGCGCAAACTTTGGTAAAATTAGTCCCAAGTAGTTATGAAGCTTCTGCTTTGAGAAGTTTATTTTTAAATAAAATTAGCGAAAATCAAATGCCAGCGAGTGTAAGAAGTACGATGGTTAACTATTTAGGAATTCATTTCAAAATTAATGGCTATCAGCTAACGCGTGCAGATACAGGCTATGTGATGGTCGGAATGATTTTAATTTTAAGCCTAGTGATTATTCTTGCTTCACTGGCAATAGGAAAGAGAAAAGTTCAAGTTGAAGGTTAAGTTTCAAAAAGATCCATCTTTGGAGGATGAGATAGAGGTTGAAGTTAGAGCAAGTGCAGAAAGTGGCACAGTTAAGCGACTGGTCAGTTACCTAAATAAATTTGGTAAAAGAGATCGAAATCTTTTACCTGTGAAAACGAGTGACCGGATAGTTACTGTTAAAAGGGATGAGTTGATTAAAGTTGAAGTTCAGGGCACCAGCCTAACTTATTACACCTTGAGCGAAGTAGTAAAAACAACTGGGCGATTGTACCAAGTTTTGGAAAACCTGAATGAAGATTTTGTGCAAGTTTCACGTCATTCTGTCATTAATTTGAATTATTTAGAATCATTAGAGAGTGGTTTTGCAGGAAACATGGTTGCGATTTTAGCTGAAGGATTGAAGACTGAGGTCTCTCGTCGTTATTTGCCAGATTTAGAAAGAGAGCTGGGACTGTAAAATGAAATGGTTTGGAAAATGCATAGATTATTTTTTCACAGGAATGGGATTTGGCGCAATTTGCTACGTATGTATTATGACTTTTCTTTATCCTGGAGTGGGTTTGACTGTTAAAGAAACAGTTTCGGTTCTTGGAATTTCTGGAATAATTGGTTTTCTATCGATGATTTTTAAAACTGATTTACCAATGAGTGCAGCTTTTGCGATTCATTTTATAGGTACTTTTATTTTATTCATGTTGATGGCTACTATTAATCACTGGGTAATTAATATAAGTAGTATCGTAATGTTCATTCTTATGTATGTTGTGATTTGGCTCATTTGCCTTTTGGAACAAAAAAAGACAGTAAACCGAATCAATGATAGGATTAAGAAAAGAAATCTAAAATAGAAAACCTAACTGCGAGGAAAACAGATGACATTAAATATTCGTACTGTAAAAATGGATGACTTAGATGCAATTGTTGAACTTGAATCAAGTGCTTTTCATATGTCAGAGGAAATGACGCGTAAAGATATGATCGGCCGAATTGAAAATTATCCAGATACTTTTTTAGTTGCGCAAGTTGATGGAAAAGTAGTAGGGCACGTTTTTGGTCCAGTAAGTAAAGAGCGCTACATTAAGGATGAACTCTATTTCAAAAATCAGCCCAATAACGCCCAGTATCATTATCAAACGATTTTGAGCTTAGCTACCAACCAAGAATACCGTAAGCAGGGGATTGCATCGGCTTTAATTGAGGAATTATGTAAGATTGCTCAAGCCCAGGATAGACGTGCAATTACACTGACTTGTTTACCTAAACTCTTCCATTTTTATGAAAAGCGTGGTTTTATCAATGAAGGTAAGACTAGTGATGATATTCCAGATCCAGATGATGTAAGTAGTTATAACATGGTGAGAGCGTTAAAAATTTAAATTTTTGGAAATCAATAAGAGTAGATCTATAATTTGAAATAAAAAGGGGGGGGTTAACTATGAGTAATGAATTTTGTCATAATGGTATGAAATGTCAACAGGGATGTCCATGCGCTAGTAAAGATGGTGTTTGTCATTGTTCCATGGTAAGTGAGAAAAAGTGCGCTTGTCAGAGTCATTGTAAAGAAAAAGAAGAGTAAAATCAAAAATCTCATGTTACTAACTCAATAGCTAACATGAGATTTTTTTAATTCTCGGAATCTGTTTTCTAAAAATTGATAATTACTTTCCCAAGACTTTTTCTTTGCGCAACATCTGCCAAGGCCAGATTGACTTCAGTAAGGGAATATTGATTTCCAATGAGGGGATGAATTTGGTTCTTCTCTAAAATCTTAGCAGCTTCCTTGAGCTGTTGACCATTAGCTTGAACGAAGATGAAGTGGTAGTTTTGGTTGCGTTTTTTGGCTTCTTTTTCAATTTTGCGAGCAGCTACATTAAAAAGCAGTTCCTTAGCTAATCCCATGTTCATTTTCTTAGCAAATTCTCTATTTGGCATCCCTTTTAGCGAAACAATCTCGCCGCCATCTTTAAGAATAGAAAGTTGCTTAACAGTTTCTTCTCCACCTATTGTATCAATGACTGCATCCACATTAGCGACAGCTTTGGTATAATCTTCGGTTTTATAATTGAGAAATTTTTCAACGCCTAGTTTTTCTAAACGAGCACGACTAGTTTCGTTTCCTGTAGTAATAACTTTGTAGCCTTGCGCAATTGCTAAAGGAATTGCCATTGCGCCAAAACTTCCGGATCCTCCGGATATGAAAAGAGTTTGCCCAGCTTTTAGATTCAAAAGTTGAAAAGCCTGCATCGCTGTTAATGTAGTTAAAGGAACAGCGGCAGCTTCTTGATCACTTAAGTATTCAGGAGCTTTAGCCACAGCTTTTTCATTAATCACAATTTTTTGAGCAAAAGCGTTATTTACTGGATTACGTGCAAAAATACGGTCGCCAATCTTGAAGTTAGTAACTTTAGGACCAATTTTTTCTATAATTCCAACAAATTCATTTCCCATAGTTTGAGGTAACTTGTACGGAACAACCAATTTAAGATCACCATGAGAGATAAGGTTGTCTAAAGGATTAACGGCTGCAGTTTTGGTTCTGATAAGTAAGTCATGTGCACCAAGTGGCTGAGAATTAACATCTCGAATTTCAATTAACGGATCTTTTTTATCGTATTTAATTAGTTGGGCTGCCTTCATGATTTCTACTTCTTTCTAATTGTTTCAGTCTATCAATTACGTCTGCTAAAGTATCATGTTGCAAAGAATGCTGGAGCCTTTTTTCGGCATCATCTAAAAATGGAAAGACGGCGTTAACAATGTTGCGACCGACAGGACATTCTGCATTTGCATTTTGGTGAACTTGAAAAATATGAGGGTTCTCTTCTTCAACAATTTTATAAATAGTGAGGAGATCTAAATCACCAGGATCGACTAGTAATTGAATTCCGGTTTTTCCACGGTGGCTCTCGATAATTTTATGATCTTTGAGTAGACTCATTATTTTCCGAATATAACTTGGATTCGTGCCAACGCTTTTCGCAATGTCAACTGAATTGATTGGATGTGGACTAAGCGCAATCATAGATAGAATGTGAATTGCAATAGAAAATTTGGTATCTTTCATCTAAAATACTCCTAAGTACATAATGTATCTTTCACTGATACATTATTATATAAAATGAAAGACGTCAAATAAAACAGAAATAGATTTCTAGATAAGCAAGTTGTTGTGATTGATTTACGATGATTAAATAATATATTAAGACTAATGTGCGAATTCTCTTGGCTAGAAATAAAACAAGACGTATTATTGCGAACGAGACTTTTATTTTAGTATTTGGTAAATTTGAAAAAAGATTTATGTTGGATATGCAACTGATAATTTAAGCTGTTTTCTATATAAGAGGCTAACAATAAAAAATAGGAGGAGAATATGAGAAAAAAGAGGATGGAAAAGGTTAGTCAATTAACTTTGAAGACACCAATAGGATTACTGCAGATAATTGCTACTGATGAAGCAATAGTCAGCATAAAACCTACTGGTCATGTAGAAAATATAGTGGGAAATGAAGCAGCAAATAAGTTAGCTCAAGAGTGTAAGGTAGAGCTAACAGAGTATTTTGCTGGAAAAAGAAAAAAATTTGATCTTCCTTTGAAGCAAGAAGGAACACAATTTCAAAAGAAAGTGTGGCAAGAACTTAAACAAATTCCTTATGGGGAGACAAAAACTTACGGTGAGATTGCTAAATTAATAGATAAGCCAAAGGCTGCGAGAGCTATTGGAAGGGCCACTCACAATAATTCGATTATGATTTTGATTCCCTGTCACCGAGTTGTCGGCGCAGATGGAGGTCTAACTGGCTATGCCTATGGTACGAAAGCAAAAAAGTTTTTACTTGAGCTTGAAAGGAAAAATAAATGATTGTACTAATAACTGGTGCATCCCATACTGGAAAAACTACTCTGGCACAGCATTTACTTGAAAAATATAAATACCCATATTTATCTTATTGATCATTTAGAGATGGGGACGATCCGTACTGAGTACAAAAAGCTTACACCTAAAGATGATAATCAACTTACGAACTATTTGCGGCCGATTGTATGAGAAATGATTAAAACTGCGATTGAGAATGAACAGAATTTAATTGTTGAGGGATGATATATTCCTTTTGACTGGCAAAATTATTTTGATGAAAAATATTTAGAGCAGATTAAATATTATTGTCTTGTAATGAGTAAAAAATATATCGAGAATAATTTTGCAAATATTAAAAAATATGCAAATAAAATCGAAAATCGGTTAGACGATAATTGATCAATAGAGGATATCTTAGAAGATAATACTCATTATTTACAAATGGCTAAAAAGTATGGTTTAAACTATGTACTAATTAATGAGCAGTATAAGATTGAGATTGATTTGGATGATTAGAAAAGTAAAAACTCAGCTGGTTAATAAGTAATTAAGGACTAAAAAGCTTTATATGTTTTTATTGTCTGCTATATAGAGAAAATATAAGATATTAATTTTTGTACCATATAAAACAAAAAGGCTCCCGTTCAATTTGAACGAGAAGCTTTTTTACTTAGTTAATTTATGTACTTTATGAGCCAAAACCATTTCTTTGTTTCGATCTTCATAAATTGCGTCTTTTACGTAGTTCCAGGGTGCCATTAGGCGACCTTTATTGTTTTTACGGAAAAGAAAGTCAGCATGATGATTTTCAAGGTGACGTAGATATCTTTTAGCATTTTGAACCTGAGTATGATGCTTTAGATTTAAGCGAGGTTCAAAATCAATAATTTTATGATCAGCATTAAAGACTGGTCTTACTTTATGGTGCCAGTGACGAGCACTAGCAACATGACGACTAACTTTTTTACCAGCTTCAACAATATTTTCTTTAGTGGCTAAACTATTCCGATCTTTTAACTCTGCATGTGGATCTAGATAATAGTTTCCTAAACCATCTTGACGATAAAGACGTAACTTTTTGAATGATTTATTATTTTTATCCGTCTTCACTTCAATAACGTCACCATTGGTATGGTTCATTAAATACATGTGATGTTTTTTAGTGTAATTTACACTCTTCATGATCAGAAATTCACCCCTTTATATATCTTATGAATCTATATTATAGACGCATTTTAAAATAAAGTATAGTGATTAAATTAGTACTTTAAGTATTTGTAAGAATACAAAAAAAGTTAATTAATGCTTCTAAAAAGAAAACAATAAAGACAGTTAGAGATTCATTCTAACTGTCTTTATTAAATATTTAAAAGCTAATTAGTGTTCTTTGCCGTCGATAATAACATGAACACGTGGGTTCTTAGGACCTTTAGCTTTAGAGATAACGCCTTTGTTAACTAGGTCTTCAATTTGATCAGGATCATAGCCTAACTTAGTTAAGATTTCCTTGTTGTTTTCACCAAGGTCAGGTGCTCGATCGTAAGATGGAGTGTAATTTGAAAGAGTAAATGGAAGTCCAATAGTCTTGAAGTCACCACGATTACCACCTTGATCAATGGTAACAATAGCACCATCTTTGTTTAAATCAGGATCATTTTCAAGTTCATGCCAGTCAAGAACAGGACCAACTGGAACACCAGCAGCACCAAGCTCTTTAGTCAAAGTATATTTATCATATTGCTTAGTGTAAGCTTCAATTAATGGATAAAGTTCTTCCTTGTGTAATTGACGGTGTTGCCAGTCAATGAATCTTGGATCTTCTTCCCATTCCGGATGTCCCATTGCTTCACAAAGCTTATCCCACTTCTTGTTTTCGTTTTGAACAACGATGTAAACATAAGCATTTGGATCAGTTTCCCAACCTTTAGCCTTATAGCACCAACCAATAACTTGTCCACCTTCAGTATTTTCTGCACGTGGAATTGCTTTACCCCATTTCCAGTCAGGGTAGACAGCGTAGTGAGGAAGAGCACCTAAGTTGTCTAACAT